>Ga0208974_1000375_pt1 | contig 19360 bp, 25 predicted proteins | sample GreLakmeER15MSRF_FD_187699 | JGI IMG/M metagenome (GOLD analysis project Ga0208974, IMG submission 187699) | Freshwater lentic microbial communities from great Laurentian Lakes, MI, USA - Great Lakes metaG ER15MSRF (SPAdes) | ecosystem: Environmental > Aquatic > Freshwater > Lake | place: Great... | reverse complement strand
TGGGTGCTACCCAGGTGCCAGCTGCGTTCTGTACATTGACCCAGTTCATCTTGGTTTGTTTAACATACGCAAACTCAACATAGCCCAGTGTGCCGGGAAGTTGTCTAACCATGGCAGCAACACCTTCGTTGCCCTTGCCGCCTGCTCCGACCTTCCAGTTGACTGCTGTGCCTTCACCAATGGTGTCTTTGAACTCTTTGCTTACCTTGCTGAGATAGTTGGTCCAGATAAATGTAGTTCCTGATCCATCTGCTCTGCGAACCACAGTGATTGCTTGGTCAGGTAATGCTAATGAGGGGTTTAGTGCCCGGATAGCTGAGTCGTCCCACTTGGTAATCTTGCCCAAGAAAATGTCTGCAATCAATGTGCCTGTGAGTTTCATTTGTCCGGGTTCAATGCCCTTGACGTTGATCACCGGAACCACACCACCAATTGCTGTGGGGAACTGGAATAGTCCCAGATCTTTTAGTCGATCATCTGTGAGTGGCATATCACTTGCACCAAACGTAACTGTCTTGGCTTCAATTTGTTTGATGCCTGCACCTGAACCAACTGACTGATAGTTGATTTTGATGTTGGTCACGCGGTTGTAGTCACTTGCCCACTTTGAATACAACGGAGCCGGAAATGTTGCACCGGCTCCTGTAACTTCTTGTGCTGTTGCGGAAACTGCAACAACTGATAATAGAATAGCTAATAATTTTTTCATCTTGACTCCTTGTTAGTACATTTATTTAATGACTAAAATGTTACAATTTTGTTACACAATTTGCAGAATCATGCGAACCAGTCCCACCATGTCTATGCTTACCAACAGGATGTAGTTAGCCAGCATGCCAAAAGATTTCCTAGTATAACTAGCCCAAGCATACATGGCACAACCAGCAATCCAGATAGGATACATGTACAACAACGGAGGGTTTGGGACGGTGATCGCCATTGTGATTGAGCAGCCAATAGACACTGCCCAAGCCACAATCTCAACTGCAAAACGCACAGGGTAAGTTTTATAGTCATCTCGTATCCAAGAAAAAATATTGGGTAATATATCGTTCATGCCTGAGCTAGTCGCTGATTGTACACCTGTTCACTGGCAAGATTCTTGCCCTTGGCCTCACACTGAATATCCCACTGATCACCAAATGTCAGGGCCCATTCATTGCAGGCGGTGTTCCACATCATATCTGAATGTGCCCGGAGCTTCTGCTTTTTAAAACCTGCTGCAAGTAGTCCAGCAAGATCGGGTCGAACTCGGTGATCGTGATCCACCAAAATATCTTCACGGCTAACACTGTAGTGAAGAGCAGGACGAACACCACGCCAAGACTCAACAACCCGTTGCGCACGAGGGTCCGCAGGCGTGATGTATTCTCCGCTGTTGATCCAGTGGTGGTGTACATCCAACACAAGAGCCACATGCTCAGCCACAAGTAAAGTAGAATCGATTCCATTTGTCATTTCGTCATTTTCGATGGTAATAAGATTCCTGGCCTCAGGACTAAGGCGACTCAAGGTCTTAAGGAATTTGGTGACACCACCTTTGCCACTTAAATGTACATTTATCTTGAATCCCGAGTCATGCCAACTTTTTCCATAGCCCATCCAGCGGGCCATGTCTGCATGATACTCAAATTCCAGGATACTGCGTTCCACAATCACATCATGCTCACTGGCCAGCACACAGAACTGTCCGGGATGAAAGCTGAGTCTCACACCCAGTCTGCGGGCAGTTTCACCCACAGGAGCAAAAATACGTTCCAGATGGTCTTGTATCTCTGCTCTCTGCCACCAGTCAATCCAGCTGGCTTCGGTGTAGCCCTGCAGCATTTCACTGCCCAGTCGCACCATTCTACGACCTTCGGGTAGGGTGGCCACTCGTTCAATCATTCGAACCGCTGCTGCGGCATTGTGATTCATTATGTCCCATTGCCGCTGTTCAGCTTCATCTTTGTGCTCGCGAAGCCAGCGCATGGTGGTTGATCGGCCGTTTAGTTCACGGTCCACAGCATTGACTTTCATGCCGCCACATTCGGACGGATCATTTAGCCATTTGCAACAAAAACCAATTTGGGGTATAGTCATATAAGAACATTATACAACATATGCCAATAGTTGTCAACCACGTTCTAGGTCTAGAGTCACACAGTGGAAGCCGCCGCCCAAGGTTCTGCTGTGACGCAGTTCCAGGGGTATAACAGTCATGCCCATGCCTTGTTCTAGAGCCTGTATCATGGCTTCCTGCTTGGCATCAACTATGACTGTATGAGGATCAATGCTCAACATGTTGAGCGCAATCCATTTTGAAGCATATGGATATTGATAGAATCCTTGTGCTACTACTTCTTCAACAAAAAATATTTCTTTGCCCTTGAGATGTCGTGGCAGATTTTTTCGATTCTGATCTAGCCTGCTGCCATTCACAACAAATTGGTCTGCGTTCAAGGCCACAATGGTTGAATCAATATGCACACCAGCATAGAAGTTGCACAGTTCAATATCCACATCAGGCAAGATTCGACACAACCAATCATATGCTGCTCGATTGCCCGATGCTGATTCCAAGAACAACATTTTGTCTGGCCCAAGTCGTAGTACGTTGGCAGCATCCAGCACCATGCCTTCATTACGAGGCATAAAGTGATAGTGCTCAGCCTGATCCACAATGTCATGATAGCACTGTAGTTCCATGTCTCTGCAGGGATACATCATGGCCGGATTGATTATGGTTGATCCATGCACAATTAGTCTATCACGTGGACAATAGTTGTACATGCCATCGTGAACTTGAAAGTTGATAGATGTTGGGCGCACTACTTTGACACCATGTGCTGTGAGTGTGTCTGCCAGCATCTGCAGATCCTGATTGGCTTCGTCTATGATCCACTGTGGCACAGGGCCAGTAGGCAACGGTGTTTCTTTCCAGAGAGTATGTTCAGCTTCGGCTCTGAATACAGGATCCAGTACGGGCCAATTAGCATGCGTTGCATCACCTACCACAATGCTGCGCAGGGTGTCCCATTCATTGAATGAACTTATCATCAAACGTGTCCTGTGATTTGCAAGGTGTATCTATCTTCCAGCCCCAGGTTGGCAGCCGCATGCGGAGTATCATATTGCCATTCAACCACTTGTCCTGCCTTCCAGTCTACAACGGGTTTGTTGTCAGCTTCTAGGTAGTGGCCAGATTTCCAATCTTCCAGCAACACCAGCGCACGACGGATACTGGTCTCTTGACCTGTCAATTCAAACAGTTCAATATATCTTCGATACAGATCACCATGCACTGGCAGCACTGTGCCAGTGGTCATGCGATAAAATGACAGACCAATATCCTTCCAGCCCATCTCGGTATATATGTTTATGAACGTTTGGCTCCAGGCAGGCAAGCGGTGACGCATGTCGCACATGTCACCTGTGAATTTGCTCTGGTAGCCTTGGCCAACCCATCGAGCCACACTAACAGGATCATTAAAGGGTTCCCGAATGTAGTCAAGATGTTTGAATTCATCATCCCAGAATACCGGGAGATGATATTTAAGCAGGTCTTGTGTTGCCATAATGAACAACTTGAAGTTCTGGTGTTGAAGTCAGTTTACGCCAAGGATCAACTATGATGCTGCCCGGCTTGATAGCACAGTAAGGTTGTGTGTCCAATTGGTCGCCAGTGTATTCATAAGTGATTTTGCGATTGTGTGCCCAAAGGAACACCGCAGGATAATCCACACTGTCAACCACATTGGCTGGATCATCTGCCAACGGATCAACATAGACCACTTGGTGTCCTGCTTGTTCTAGATAAAAACCAACCAGGGTACTGTAACTGCCAATGCAATAAGGAACATCAGGTTTGTATGCTTTGCCATGAATCACCACGGGCAAGCGGTGCAATGCAGCCTGGTCAAGCAGGAACATAGCCAAGTTCTTTGCTTGTATTTCTCTAGCATGCATCACTGTGTCAAACAAGTCGTAGCCAATGTCATATTCTTTTGCTAACCAACGCAGAGCAATGTTGTCTCTTGGGTGGCAAGCACCTGCGTCGCCCATGCCTGCTGTCATGTATTTAGGGCCCATGATACGCATGGTACTACGAGCCAAGGCATCTGTGACCACATCCACATTGATATGTCCAATGCGTAGAGCAAAGTCCTGGATCATGTTGACCAGGCCCACTTTGGCTGAGATAAATGTGTTGTAGAAAATTTTCATTGCTTCACATTCGTCCCAGGTACCAATTTCGTAGCGTGGGTTGTTTTGCATGATAGTTTTGTACAGGTCAATCAGTTCAGCAGCCAGGGCATTGGGATTGCCATCATCTGTGCCAATCATGACCATTTCTGGGTTGACCATGTCCCATTTGACCGATCCCATGGCAATCAAGTAAGGATTATACAGGAACTGATGCTGCGAATCCAGCAGTGGAAAGAACTTGCGGCGTGTGGTGCCAGGCAATACTGTGCTGATCAACACAACTTTTTTTGGACTAGTTGCATATCGGTTAATGTTCTTGATGGCATCAATCACAGCATCGTGACCAAAGTCTTTGGGCTCCATGTGGCTGGACGGAACAGATCCATCGTAACCTTCCTGGTGCGGAGTTGGCACAGCAATAAAAATCCACTCACTTTGATTCACAAGTTCATCAATATCACAAACTTTTACCGAGTCACTGGTTCGCGGGTAAATATCATACCCTCTTACTGTGTGCTGTTCAGCAAAGACTTCTGCACACTCCAAACCCAATTTACCAATTCCAATAAATCCAATATTCTTCATATATGTCAGTTCCTTTAGATAGATTATACAACTTTTTGCATGACATTGTCGACCATGATATAACAATTTATCGCTTTTGGCCTCATGGCTCAAAAAAACTTGAAGACTTATTACCGTTAGTTCCATTTTTAAGTTGGGCTAAAGAAATGACTGCTCAGCACGTGATTTTTCATGATCAAGAACCGTTAAACTTCAATTACTGGACTCCGGCTGATTTTGAGCGGCAATGGAAACAATATGCAGTTGACACTCAACTAAATTCTTTATATTCTGAGACCAAACATGTAAATCATCAAATTTCATTGCATCTTAGAGGACTAATTTATACTAATTTATATGATTACATTTTATTGGTACATTCAGAAAAGAATAGCAAAGAAGTTGATACATATTTTCAACATGGATTTTTACCAGTGTATTACTGGAGTCATGCTGTAATTGCCGCCGACTGGTTTAGATACGCCAAGCAGGATCCTGTGTTGCAATACGATACCGACACATTTACACATGATTTTTTAATATACAATCGTGCTTGGTCTGGCACCAGAGAATATAGACTAATGTTTGCTGATTGTTTAATTCAATCTGGATTGGTATCGTATTGCCAGATCAGTTTTGCACCTGTGGATTCCGACATGCACTATAGCCAACACAAGTTTGTTAATCCTGAGTTGGCAATTACTAGGACTAATTTAGAAACAGCATTGCCTGCAAATACACATGATTCTCATGCCAGTGCCGATTACAACAATTTAGATTATGCTCAAACAGGCATGGAAATTGTGTTGGAGACCTTGTTTGACGATTCACGATTGCATCTTACAGAAAAAGCCCTGCGTCCCATTGCTTGTGGCAAACCCTTTATGCTGGTTGCCACCGCTGGTAGTTTAAAATACCTGCGCAGTTACGGATTTGAAACGTTTGGTGATCTTATTGATGAATCGTACGATCTTGAGACAGATCCGGTGGCTAGACTAAACTCTGTGATTCAAGAAATGACCAGGATTTCCGCTCTGAATCTGTCAGATAAAATTGTGCTGTGGAATCAACTGCACAAAATTGCCTCTAGAAATAAACAAAGATTTTTCTCAGCTGAATGGCAGGCCAGTGTAGTGCAAGAATATGTTGACAACATGAACCAAGCCTTGATCACAATGAATCAACATTGTACCGGGAAACACTGGAAACAATTTCAAGACCTAGATCTTGCCGACGGCATAACCAGTACTCATTCGCAGGAAGAAATTGATCAGGTGCTGGATTACTTAGATTCTAAGCAAAGTTCCGTCCCAGTCTGAGTCTGGTTCGTTTTCTTTGAACTTGATCACTCGAGCCAGGAGATCACTGTAGAACGTGTCCAGTTCGCCATTCCACCGGCCCATTAGACCCTCAATGGCATTTTCACAATAACTCCACTGGCGTTGACGATAATACTGTACAAGATCAGCGTGTACCTTTTTGTACGCATCCAACATGGCAAATTCAGTTAGTGGTACTTTTTCTACCACACAGTATGCAGTATCAGTGCGATTTTCTTTGACCATACGAAATGTGTCTAGCTCCAGTACTGTGAAGCTGTTGGGTATTTCTTGAGCTGTGCTGCCAAATATAATGTGCATGTTAAATCCTTTTAAATATGTATGATGACATTTGCATTTGATTTGATTTCTGACCTACATATAGAAACCTGGGGAGAGTTTGCCTGGACCGGTTGCGCCACCAGCCCTGTGTGTGTGGTAGCTGGCGATATTGGTAGCGACCGTACTCAAGTGCTGAAAGCACTGGCTCATCTGGGGCAGTGCTATCAAGCTGTGTTTTACACTGACGGTAATGACGAACATTTGTTGGGACTGGACAATCTGGGTGCCAGCTACCGAGAATTTATAGCACAGATTGATCGAATCCCCAACGTGGTGTATCTGCAAGACAACGTGGTCATAGTGGACGGTGTGGGGATTCTGGGCACAAATGGTTGGTGGGGTTTTGATTTTGATCTCAGCATTGACTCGGAGCAGAGTGCGATATGGTGTCAAGCGACATACAACCTAAGCAGCACAACTACCAAGACCATTACTCAACTGAGCCGCACTGATGCTGCTTACATGGCCGCCAGTGTCAAACGTTTGCAAACTCATAGAGATGTCAAAAAAATAGTAATGGTCACTCACACAGTGCCTGACCCTGCACTGATTGCACACGATATTGGTCTTGATGGATCAATGAGAATGAATGTCATGGGCAATAGACTCATGATGCAGGCTCTGGCAGCAGATACCGAACACAAAATACACACCTGGTGTTTTGGACATTATCATGGATCAGTGGATCAAACTCGCAGCGGTGTAAGATTTGTCAACAACTGTCGTGGACGCGGCAACACCACCCACAGTCAATATGTTTATCATCCCAAACGAATTGTGATCGACTTTTAGGTTGAGGGTTCTGGTTCCAGTTTGATCTGCAAAGGATAACTTTGTGCCCGTGCCAACAGCGTGACTTCTACACCTTTTTGTTCGGCCAGTTCATATGGTAACACAGCCACAGTGGCAGCGCCAGTTTCGTGAATGTCCACTGTGATCTGTTCCGCAGTTGCCGCGGTGTAGTTGAAATAGTCAATCAGGGTTTCCACAACAAATTCCATGGAAGTTTGATTGTCGTTGAGATATACTACTCTAAACAGCGGCGGCTCTTTTATTTGTTCTAAGGGCTTGATTTTGGTGCGGGTATCTGATTGAGACATAATTTTCCTTGTTGACAGTAGCGGGACAGTCCCGCTACTGTATTTACACTAGTTTAGTGTATTACGATTTGTAGGTAATAGCAATTGATTTGGGCTTTTGTTCTTCAGGTATTTCACGTTTTAGATGAATGTTAAGAATACCCAATTCAAGATGTGCGTTCTCTATCTCCACATGGTCAGCCAGTTTGAATTCTCTGCGGAAGTCTCTGTTGCTGATGCCTTTGTGTAGATAGTTAGGCACAATTTGTTCACTGTCGGCTTGATATTCTTTGCCTTCAATAATCAAAAAGTTTTTCTCTTTAGTCACTGAAAGATTATCAAAGCCAAATCCGGCCACAGCCAAGCTGATCATATACTCGTCCTCAGTGATTTGGACTACATTATATGGCGGATAGTTGGTGCTGGATTGTTGAGCACTCACACGCATGAGCTCATCAAACATGTTATCGAATCCGATACCAAATTTGTGAAGTTGGGGAATGTCAAGGGAACGAAGGGTTAGTGTTTTTGTCATATTTTTTCTCCTATTAAGCAAGATGACTAGTGTAGACCCCACCATGGGCATCTACAGCAGTATTTATTATACTACAGATCTGAATTATATTTTGTTATTTAGATCAGATATCAAGCGGTAATTTGTCCAGCTTGGGTACTTTGGGTCCAGAACCCAGGTCAGCCCAAACAATGTGTAATACTTGTCCAAATCAAAAGTTACTCGTAACTTGCATTTGATTATTTTTGTCTTGTACTCGACGTTGTACTTGTTTGCCCAGGTGGCCAGTTTTTTAGACACTGTGCCCAATGCATGTGCTGCCGTCTGACCGCCACCATCCTTTGACCATGCAAATTCAATGTACATTTTAGCTGTTTACAACCTGGAGCTCCACAGGATCCAGCACTTGATCCGTGTCGATGTCTACCACAGTGATGCCTTGTTTGCGATACTGTGCAAGATGAAACATATGTGGCAGCAACACACGCTCTAGTTCGCTGTGCAGGCCACGTGCTCCTGTTTTGTTTTTCATGGTGCGTTCAGCAATCAGTTCCAGGCTTGCAGTGGTGAAGTTGAGCTCCACTGAATCTTGTTCAAACAACCAGTGATACTGACTGATGTAGCTGTATTTGATTTCAGTTAGAATACGGATTAGGTCATCTTTGCTGAGTTCATTCAGTGCCACCCAGCTTTGGAAGCGTCCCACAAATTCAGGAATCATACCAAATCGCACAAGGTCGTCAGGAGTGACTTGATCCAGAGTGGATACTTCTTCGGTGCCAACTTGTGCGCCAAATCCAATTGAAGTGCCCTTCACACGACTCTTGATCACTGCTTCCATGCCCACAAATGCACCACCTGCAATGAACAAGATGTTGCGAGTGTCAATTTCCACAGTGTCACCAGACGGATGCTTGCGGCCACCTTGTGGAGTGATCCTACACTTGGTGCCTTCCACCAGCTTGAGCAGGGCCTGTTGCACACCTTCTCCTGACACGTCACGAGTAATACTGGAACTTTCGCTTTTGCGACTGATCTTGTCAATCTCATCAATGAACACAATACCACGCTGAGTTTTTTCAACATCGTTGCCACTGGCAGCAAACAGTCTAGAAATCAAACTTTCCACGTCATCGCCCACATACCCGGCTTCGGTCAGGCTGGTGGCATCGGCAATCACAAATGGCACATCAAGATATCTTGCTACACTTCGTGCCAGCAAGGTCTTGCCCGATCCTGTGGGGCCAAGCATGAGAATATTGGTCTTTTCAATTTCCACATTGGGATCTTGATTGCCCACACGTTTGTAATGATTCACAATGGCCACGCTCAGTACCTGTTTGGCACGATGTTGTCCGATCACAAACTGATCAAGATGCTTTTTTATTTCAAACGGATCCAGAGTAGCTGACGGCACCACCACTGGCTTTTCATCATCCAGTAGAGTCTGACACAGGTCCACACAATCGTTGCAGATGGCCACGTCGTCACTGACTATTAATTTGGTCACAACATCTTTATGTTTGCCACAAAAGCTACAGGTGTTTGTTAGTTCGGGTGTTTTCATTTATTGGTTGTGTTTTGCAGTCGTTGTTCCACTTGCTCTTGTTCGCTGTTGCTCAGTAAGTCTGGGTCATACTCACCTTGAGAGATTTTTTCAATCAGATGATCAATGTAGGCTATGTTGTAAGTGTAACTGTCTGACACTGATTTGTCAACCTGTATCCAGTCAGAACCGTTGAACTTGTACACCTGGTTTGGTGTGCGGTCAGTACGCACAAACGTGTCACCCTTGTGAGGATTCTGCGGAAACTCTGTGCCAAATCCTGATTCGTTGGCGGAGGGCAACAACCACGGCAACTGATCAATTACGCCACGATTCAGTAGATATCGTTGATTCTTTAGAGTGTCGCCGGGATGCTGTTCTTTCCAACGAGTCATTGCTGCTTTGATTTCATCTGATGACTCTTGCTCAACTTCGTCCGAGTCATCGTCGGGCTCGGGCGGTGTTACTTCTACTGCTGCTTGTGGCACAGGAGGTGGGTCGGGCTCAAACATCCAACCGGGTGGGTGTGGGTTCTCAGGGAATAATTCTTGTCGGCTCACAAGTTCGCCAGTGGGCAACTCTTGTTGTGCTCTGGCACGTAGCTGTTCCAGTACTTCTGGATCTATGGGACCGTCATCAGGTTCGTATGCTGGAGTCTCGGGTTCAAGCACTCGACTGGTTTGACCTTCGCGGGCCCACTTGAGACTTTCTGTAGATGCCAACAGCATCATGATAGCTAGCGGGTCAAATACACAAACCAACAACATGATTACCCAACGTACTGCACGTTCCAGAATGTTGGCATCCGGATTGTCACCGTAGATCAAGGCAGCAATGTACTTGATAGGACCTACTTCAGCTTCGATCTTGCGAAACTCTGCTCGGAGTGGTGCTGCTTCTTCGTTCAGCTTGGCCACGGTTTTCTGTTCAGTGTCAATTTCGGCTATGAGACGAGCACGTTCTTTATTTTGAGATCTGCGGATTTGAACAGCTTTCTCAGCACCTTTCTCATCGGCACTGCGACCCATGACCTGGTCCACAGCTTCATCCATCTGTTTAAGTGCCCGGCGACTGGCGTCAATGTTGTCTTTGGATGTTCGAATTTTCTCATCAAAGATTGATACCTTGGCCTGACTGTCGCCACTCACAAGACTCTGATCACTGTGTGCTTTTGACAAGAAGCCAAATATGCCCATGCTGGTGATCAGCATCAGCATGATCACAGCAGACACCAGGTATATTTTCATCAACCATCTGGCTCGTGTCCAGTACTCGTGCAGCCATATGGTCACAACCACCTTGGCCAATTCCAGGATGGATCCCATGATCATGATGGGTATTACGGCTGCTGCAAATATAGCTGCCAGGCCGGCAATGCTGTAGTAGGCAGCAATGACGCTGAGGCTCAGGGCCACAGCTAGAGTTATAAGACTAAGAAACATAAGACTATTTACCGGTTAATAATGGACCTATGACGGCGCAGTGTTACCAGCAATAGCATGCTGGTAATTACAAGAATCAACACAAAAGCAGCTGAAAGGATAGTAGGGGAAAGGTGTTCTCTTAGGCCAGTCCACATCTGTCGTGGTAAAGTAGTTTGTTCGGGGCCTCCCAAGAACAACACAATTACTACTTCATCAAAAGACGTGGCAAAGGCAAACACTGCACCTGATGCTACACCTGGCCACACAGCAGGCAGCATCACATGTTGAAAAGCTGTCCAAGGTGATGCGCCCAGGCTTCGAGCAGCTTGTATCAGTTTTGTATCAAATACACTCAGTGCAGCAGTGACAGTTAGTACCACAAACGGTATGCCTATCACTGCGTGTACCAGCACAATGCCCAGGAGATTGTTGGCAATGCCCAGCTTGGAGAAAAAGAAATATGCACCCACGGCCAGTATCACATAGGGCACAATTATGGGCGAGATTAGCACAGCCATAATAAAACGTTTGCCCGGTAGATTGTAGTGATGCAGTCCCACAGCAGCCACAGTGCCTAGCAAAGTGGCTATTAGTGTGGCCAATGTGGCAATGAGCACACTGTTGTAGATGGCGTGTAACCACACAGGGTTGCTGAACAAATCATGAAACCAGCGCAGGCTATAAGTTTCAATTGGATAATGAAAATAAGCTGCGTCGCTGAATGCCAGGGGCAACACCAACAGGATTGGTGCAATCAAGAACAACAAAACTGCGCTGCCAAACAGGTACAGCAGTGTGGTATAAAGTGCAGAAGTCTTCATCTAAGCGTCAATCTATTGTGTCCAACTAGATAATCGTACACTGTGTAAAGCAACAGCACAGCCGCAAGCAAAATAGTTGCCAGTGCAGAGGCAAGACCCCAGTTCATAGAAGTTCCTATGTTGTAGGATACAAAATAAGCAATCAACTGATCTGCAGAGCCTCCTATCAGTGACGGAGTGATATAGTATCCTAGAGCAAAAACAAATACCAGTAGTCCTCCTGCATTCAGTCCTGGCATGCACTGTGGAAGATACACACGGAAAAAGGCCACTAGTGGACTGGCGCCCAGCGATTGAGCTGCATGCACATAGGTGGTGGGTATCTGTCGCATGACTGAATATACAGGCAAAATCACAAAAGGCAACAGGATATGTGTCATGGCAATTATGACACCAACCCTGTTGAAGATAAGAGGCAGCGGTTCAGCAATCAGACCCGGTGCCTGCAACAGTGAATTGACCAGACCTTGTTCTTGTAGCACCACTGTCCAGGCTGTGGTACGCACCAGCAACGATGTCCAGAATGGTATCAGTACAAAAATCAGCAGCAGATTGGCTGTCTTGTCACGCAGGTGTGCCAGCATGTAGGCCAGTGGAAATCCCAGCACAATGCACAACAATGTCACAGCCAGGGCCACTGCCAGAGTGCGTAGATAAATTGTGATATAGATACGCTGATCCTTGGGCTGCTGTGCAATGGTTCCATCAGGCTGGCGGTGCAGATCCAGTGCAGACAAGAAAAACAGTGAGTGAACCGGAGATGAAAGATTACGAATTGTGCCCCATATTTCTGGTTGGCCCCAGGCCGTATCAGCAGATTCAAAAACTGGTGTCCATGGTCCGTTGTCCTGACGGACCACGACCCGTGATGTTTTCATAAAGACAGCATGCAGTCCAGGTTTTTCAATATTCAAACGGTTGGCAATTGATCCAGTTTGTTGCTCCTGGGCTGCTTTCTTCATGTCCTGGGCCAGAGCAGCATACACTGCTTCAGGCGGTAGTTGATCTCTCGGACCTGCCCAGACCTGTAACTCGGTCACAGTGTGCGAGAGACCATCAGGAATCACAGGATCATAAACGCTGTTGAGTAATATTATTCCAAGCGGCGTGACAAAGCTCAGCATGACAAACAGCAACAACGGTGCAATCATTGCATAGGCACGCCAGCGGCTGCTACTCTCTGCGGTGTGCATACGTTGATCTAGATTCATGAGTTGATTGTGCAGCAGTCGGTGGCCGCCCACCCTAGTGCTACTATGCTGCCAATTTGTAAATCAAGAAATTGTCCATTGTTGGGCAGTGTCACAACAAAATTATCAGTCCCGCACGAATCCAATCGCACACGTATGTATCGGCCTAGACAAGTTACGTCACGTACAGTGCCGCTGACTACGGTATCAACAGTTCCGTATTCTGGATCAATTTGCACACGTTCTGGACGGATATACACATTGGGTTTTATCATGTTGTTTTCCCCAATGAACTTGGCCACAAAAGCATTGTCGGGGTGCGCATACAGTCGACTTGGCGTGTCAATCTGCTGTATGCGTCCTTGGTAAAATACTGCCACACGGTCCGACATGACCATGGCTTCGGTCTGATCGTGTGTGACATACACAAAGGTAATACCTGTGTCACGTTGCAGACTTTTGATTTCGTACTGCAATTGTTCTCGTAGCTGTTTGTCTAGTGAAGAAAGAGGCTCGTCCATCAATACCAATTGAGGGTCAAACACCAGAGCTCGTGCCACTGCTACTCTTTGCTGTTGGCCTCCAGACAGTTGCGACGGACGTCGATTTTCAAATCCTGACAGGCCCACTTTATCCAGCACGGCTGCAATCTTGCTGCGAGCCGCATCACCTGTTGTGCCGCGAACTTTCAACGGAAAGCCCACATTTTCAGCCACGGTCATGTGCGGAAACAAGGCGTAGTTCTGGAACACCATGCCAATGTTGCGATGCTCAGGTGCTATACGATCAATAGGCCGACCATCTAGATAAATGTTGCCAGCAGTGGGATTTTCAAATCCGGCCAGCATCATGAGTGCAGTGGTTTTTCCCGATCCTGATGGTCCCAGCAAAGTCAAAAACTCCCCTTGTACAATATCAAGAGAGAGATCCTGTATCACAAGAGTTTTGCCATCGTAGCTTTTCTCAATGTGATCGAACCTCACAAAAGGCTGTTGATTATCTAACATGAAATTATTTGTTGGATTTTATCTTGGCACTCACAGCGTACTTTACCGAGATCCAGGATGCAAAGGACTGTTCGGGCACATCAAACCAAACTGGATAGGATGTTTGATTGCCCCAGATGTTGTCTAGTTTGCGCTTGACTCTAGACTGGCTTTTCCAACCTGTGCCATAGAGTGTTTTTGCTTCACGCTGGATTGAGTACCAGACGTCGGTGCTTGAGATATCAAACCAAATACGGTGCATGACCAAGGGCGTTGATTCAAGAGAGCTGAGTGACTCGGACATGCTCGACGCAGCGGCCCCAATTTCAACAGACATATACATATCCTTTCACTGTGTTATTCCTTATTGGCATACCCCCAGGTACCAGCCGGGTTTTGATTTTATTCAAGGACAGTGTCTCAACCTACGTGACTTATGTTCACATGCCACAGTAGCAGTGGGCCTAGGAATTCCACCGCACTATCGAACAGCACCATCTCCTTGGTCATGCACAGTAATTATACAGACTATATGGTCTGTTGTCAAATTATTTGGCAGGATCTTCAGCCAGTCCACGCCAGGCTGAGGGGTTGATTGCAAAGCCTTCTCGTTGCCAGGCTCGCCCATTCCAGTCAGCAAACAGCATAAACGGCCAGGTCATTGTGATAACTTCATAACTGCCTGTTCGCGCAGGAGAAGTGTCACTATCATACCACTCAGTCACCGCAGATGTTTTCACAGCAAAGTCAGGAATGCCTGGCATTTCGGCAATCAATTCGTCAAGTTCGGCTGCCAACTGTTGATCAGTTTTTTCTTGTGATTCTTCTGCCATGCCTGAAAATACTTCACCAGTAGTTTCGTTGGTCATAAGCAAGGGACCATGGAACCAGTATTCAGTATCATCATTGCTCCAGCCCAGTGCTTCAAGTCCGTCTGAGAAATCTTCGTCCCAGGCAGCTTCAATCTGCTCACGTTCTGCTGCACTCATATCTTCAGGAAATGTCCAGTCACTCCAGCAACCATCATCCAGGCTGTCCAGTTCCCAATCATAGCCGTAGAGTTCATAGCCGTCTGGGTTGGCAAGATCAACCTCGGGCATTTCATCACTTTCGCAATAGAATGTACCCCAACGATAGCCTTCTTCCTTGCTGATTGTCACACCATCCTTGTACCAGAGCTGTTTTTCAACAGCTGACTTTTTGTAATGTGTTGATAATCTCCAGACTGCCATGATAGTTCCTTTGGGTTATTTTACGCTGTTGGTCTGTACTGTGGGAGTCACAACTCCGTTAATAACCAAGGTTTGACCTTTGAAGTTGGCAATAGCATCTGGCAACTTACGCATGGCATCTGCTTGAGCTTCGGCCATCAGCAAGGGAATTGCCATTGGGTTGGCCTGCATTGACTCGTTGCGCTTGCGGGCAGTGGCCACTTTGACTTCTTCAGTCTTGAACTCGTTCTTGGCCTTGACCAATTCGTTGGCACTGGCCACAACTGAGTCAGCTGGCACAATGTTACGGATTAGCACTTGACTAATACTGATACTACCGTCCAACTTTTCCTCGGCAAGATTGCGAACAATTTCTTCCTTGATAAAGGTTTCCATGTCGCTACGGGCATCTGCCATGTCCAGGGCCTCATACTTACGAGCGGCCTTGTAGATAGCGTTACGAGCATTCTGCACAATGTAATTGTACATCACATAGGTATCACCTTTGAACTCGGTATGGAAGCTCTTGTTCTTGGTTGCATACAATTCACTTACTTGCTGGGGGTTGATGTTGTAAACAACCACTGCATCAAAGTCTTTCATGGTGCTGTTGTCTCGGGCAACAGGAGTCATATTCTCCAACACCACGTTCACATCCTTGATGGGGAACGTAAGAACCTCACCAATGATTGATTGATTGAAAGAACCAGGAAGTAGTTCACCACTCTGGACCTGTTTATCAAAACCAACTCGCACACCAACTTCACCAGTTTCAATACGAGTACAACCTGTTGCCAGCACAGCAGCAGCCAAGATAGAGAGAGTTAAAATACGCTTCATTGTGTTTCCTTAAAATAAAATTACGATCACAGTCATTGCTACTACTGCCAGCAATGCCACAATTATACTATACGTCACGGATTTTGTCAAGTCCCAACGCTCCTTGCCTGTCATGTTTCTCCAGGCACCAATGCCAAAGTGAACGAGAACCGCAAGTATGGCAAATGCCAACCAAAGTCTAATCATGATACTAAACGTCCAGATCCATTTCGCCGGCTTCTTTCACAAGAGCCAGCACTTCATCCAGTGTGTTGCACAAGATCTTGGCAGTGACATAGTCGCCCTTTTTGTTGCGTCCACTTGCCTCTACCATGAAACCGTTGTCATAACGATTCACAGTGTATGATTCATTTACCTTGGTCAGCTTGTCGCCGAGTCGGTTTACTGTTTTTGCTGTTGCCATCATTTTCTCCTGGTTAAAATTACTACTCATGATTGACCCGGCTAGGCCATCCTGTCTATGTTTTGTCCCGCACGGTTCATTCTACGATTCATTTCAATTCTTGCTTGTTCGTCTACCTTGGCGTCGGCCTGTACCCGTCGTTCTTCTAGTCTAAGTTCTTCGTGACGCTTGTCCACTTTTTTAATTTCCATCTGTCGATACACTTCTGCATTTTGTGCAGTTACTCTACTGACTTCTGTCATAGTGTTTTCTCTTGATTTAAAATTCTAGCCACCAAAATGTTTAATGACAGCATCCAGATGATGGATCATGATTTGGTTTCCACTTACATCTTCAGGATGCAGGTACTGACCTTGTTTGAAGTCGGCTAGTTCTTTTTTGAGATACTTGCGCTGTTCTTTCATAGTCAGCACTGCAATGCGGTCTGCTGTTTCAAAATCAATTTCCAGTTTCTTGCTCACAGTTTTTCTCCTGCTTCAAATCCACGAAAGCGTACAAAGCGCGGAAATCTCAGACTGTATGATCCGTCTTGATTTTGGGTGACTGCGTCTGCTTCGACTTCAATAACCCGACCAAGTAGTTGACCCCTTGCGGCCCAATACTCATCACGATTGCTATCAGACAAGCCAGTCCCAACATTGACAAGAATATTTCGTTCATTATCTTCACCTTCACAAATTATAGCACCCAACCGGCCCGCATTGCGACCGGTACCTTCTTCAAAACCCACAATATTAAGATCAACTGTGATTGTGGGTTTCCATTTCATCCAAAAACTAGATCTCTTGCACTCGTATGGTGCGCCAAGATCCTTGATCATGATACCTTCAAATCCGTTGGCCACAGCATCCTGGGCATATCGATTCATGATGTCATGCCCTTCGGCTGTGTCCAGATCCACATCAATACCGTCCATGAGACGCAGACAATCTGTGGCATCAAACCGTGCTCGAGATCCTGTCAAGATATCAAGTCGCTTGCTCTGTTGTGCATTATAGTGTCCTTCTTGAAAACTGTCAAGTGGAATAATGTCAAACACATGATACACCATGTCCGTGGTATCCGCATCTGTTTTACGTTGTGCCTGCCGCATGAGTTGCTGAAAGCTGGCACCCACAATCTCACCGTCCAGCACGTATCGTCCACCAAATGCACCGATCGATTTGCGGTTGGCAGCAATGGCTTCAACCACGTGCGGAAAGTTTTCAAACGGTTTGCCATTGCGGCTGTACAGTGTAACGCTGGCACCTTGTACCACTGCCAGCACACGCACACCGTCCAGCTTGACTTCCAGACGCTTGATACCTTTCATCTTGGCCGGACGATCAGTTGAGTCCTGTGCCAGCTGGCAAGTAAAGGTGGGAATCTTCCAGGAAGTTTTGCCCAGAACCTTGTTGAGTGTTTTTTCACTGATGCCGCAGCGCAGGTCCTTGATCAAGACTCGTCGGCACAGACCATTCCACTGCTCAGAGTCAAACAGTTCGCTCACTTCTTCAATGCGGTCTCTGGCAGCATGACCAGTTACGCCGCGAGTCCTCAAATTCTCACACAAGCCCCAGAATATAGGCCACGGATTAGGCTGTCCGGTTAGACCCTCAGTCTCCGGTACCTGTCGAACATTGTACACATAGAAAGGATTGTAGGCCAGGTAGCAGTTGAACAAAAAACCCTGTGCGCCGGCACTGCCCAATTTTGAAGCCATCAAGGCTTTTTCAATCACTCGTTCTTTGTGCAAACGACTGTCGCTGGATTCTAGGTCGCGAACCCAGTCAGCTACCACCACGTGTTTCCAAAACTCATTGTTGTCAAAGTCAATGTCATGCATTATTTAATTCTCCTGCGAGCGGGCCAAAGCACATACTAATAAAAATTGTTCGTAGGCTGCTCGAACACTGGCATGTGTCATTAACTTGTCAGCTTCTGTCTGCAGGGCACGAATACCTGCTTCGGCAATGTCATGTGAACTAGCGCCACTCAACGTACAAAGGTCATCACCAAACTCTTTAGCCAATTTCTTCCAGGCTCGTTGTTGCCCCGGTGTGATAGGTGTACGGGCTGGTCGCATTTCACTGGCTTTATGCATTGCCCGAATCATAGCCTCTTCGGCTACTCGGCCGGCTGCAATCATAGTCGCATAGTTAGGGTCAATGTTGTATCGGCGACTAGCACCCCCTGGGTAAACCATCACAAGATGAGTACCTTTAGAAAAACTGTCCATAAGGTCGTTGTCGTATTCACTCACAGGAACATATCTGCGACCACGTTTTTCATAGTAGATTTTTTTCATTCTTTTAACTTCTTCCAAACAAATCTTTTTTCAGCATCAATAGCAAACTCAGTGCGCGACCCATTAACATCATTGCACCAGTTACTGACTATATCATAACTACCCCAACTTCCTTCGGGTGCATTTTCCCTAATCCAAGTTGCTATAGCCCAAAACATTTGACGATTGGCAGTATCAGCAACAGCCAACGCACGGTCGTAATCTTTTGCTAACATTGATTCGCAAAACCCACCTGGTGTAAACCCCTTAATCAAATAGTTTTGAAGTGTTTCGCGGGTATGCAATGGGATTTCCATACCCATGTATCTCAAATCATCCTCGGCTTCACTAAAATCAATCAATGTATTCATTACCAGCTACTGTTATAAAAAACTTTGAGTCCAAGAAATACTTCTGCTTTGGCTGCTCGAACAAACGCAAGATCACTTTCTCGATATTCGTCGTCGCTGTCCTGCCCAAAAAAGAATCCGCTAGTGGAAGGCAATTGTTTGTGCGTAACTGCCTGTTCTAGAGCTTCAAGATCTTCCCAGGTCAGTTCCAGTTCGTCACCGTTGAATTCACCTTCGTTGCCTTTTTCGATCCACAAGCGATGCATCCAGCCATGCAGGTTAGGATGTTTACGCCAGTAAGCAATTTCACGCTGTCC
>Ga0208974_1000370_pt1 | contig 19425 bp, 19 predicted proteins | sample GreLakmeER15MSRF_FD_187699 | JGI IMG/M metagenome (GOLD analysis project Ga0208974, IMG submission 187699) | Freshwater lentic microbial communities from great Laurentian Lakes, MI, USA - Great Lakes metaG ER15MSRF (SPAdes) | ecosystem: Environmental > Aquatic > Freshwater > Lake | place: Great... | reverse complement strand
CCAACTTGAACTTGTCCATGCCTTCAACAACATCGCTAAAGGCCTGGCGACCTTGATATACTGATCCTGAAAACAGTGCTAGATCTTTTGAATTTGCTGCAATTAAACTGGTGTACTGCCCTAGGTCATTCATGCTGAGACCCAGTTTTTTAGCATCTTCAAACAGGCCATCCATGCCGTCGGCTGCTGCTGCACCAGATTCAGCCAGTCCTTGATATCCTTTGTACAGCTTTTCTGACATTTCGTTAGCAGCTTTGGCATATTCGCCAAAGGCTGCAATACCAGTAACTACTGCTGCTGCTAGCAATCCCAGCGGACCTCCCAGCAAGAACAGGCCAATTGCTGCGGCCTTGGCAGCTGAGGTTAACGTGTCAATTGAGTCATTGAATGCTGTTGCACCTTTTTTGCCCTGGTACATGGCACTGGCTGCTTGGCCCATGGCCCTGCCTACATCAATGGCTGCGGTTGCCCCTTTACCCGCGGCCTGGGTAAAATTACTCAGGCCATACTTGGCTTTCATACTAGCATCGGTAACGTCGTTTTGTGCGCCTTGTGACAGTTTGCCATACCGTTCAAATTCGGCGCTGGCCCGTGCCAGTGCGTCTGCAAATTGTTGTGCTTCGAAAGTTTGTTCAGCCATGTTTTGTGCCCATAAGTAGAACTATATTTATAGGTAATTTATGACCCAATCTGCTAACCCTTTGCGACAATATTTTCGCCAACCTGCAATTTATTTGCGATTGCCCACTAGTGGTAACTACTGGCCCGAAGGATCTATCAATATCCCACCCAACGGTGAGCTGCCAGTCTTGCCCATGACAGCCATTGACGAAATTACATATCGCACTCCAGATGCCTTGTTCAACGGACAGGCTGTGGTAGATGTAATCCAAAGCTGCGTTCCCAGTATCAAAAATGCCTGGGATGCCCCTGCTCCAGACATCAATGCGTTACTTACTGCTGTGAGAATTGCCAGCTATGGTCACGAGATGGAACTCAATTCCACTTGTCCAGCCTGCACACACGAATCTGAATATGTGCTAGACCTGCGAAATGTGCTAGACCAATTGAAATCTCCAGACTTTGATGTACCTGTTGCCAGTGGTGATCTAGAAATCAGATTCAAACCCATTGACTACAAAACTCAAAACACCACAAATCAAACTCAATTTGATGAACAAAAAATGATGCAGATGTTACCGTCTGCAGAACTTGACGACAAAGAAAAACTTCGCAAAATGAAAGAAGTTCTGCAACGCATCACTGAACTGACTATTGAAGCCATCAAGTGGAGTATCAGTAGTATTCGTACCCCGTCAGCATTTGTAACTGAACCAGAATTTATTCAGGAGTTTTTGATCAATTGCGATCGTGAATTATTTTCCAAGATTCGAGATCATGTGATTGGTTTGCGCGGCGCAAGTGAATTAAAACCATTGGACATCAAATGCAGCGAATGTGAACACGAGTACAAGCAGGCATTGACTTTGGACATGACAAGTTTTTTCGCAGCCGCCTCCTAACATCCAACGCTGAGGAAATTTCCAAGCTAGTGGATGGTATGGAAAAGGAGGCTGAAAGTATTCGCCAGGAGAGTTTAAAAATGTCATGGTACATGCGCGGCGGAATTTCATATGATCAAGTGCTGGCTCTAAGCAATCGAGAACGTGCCATGATCAGCGATATCATCAAAGACAACCTGGAAACAACAAAAAAATCTCGATTGCCTTTCTTCTAATGTTAAACATCACTCAAGTCACTAAAGACATCTTACACTGGTCAGAAACTTTTGTAGAAGTTCCTCACCCTGCACTGGGCAACTTTCCTCCATGCCCGTTTGCTAGGTCAGCACGACTCAAGCGCACCGTGGGAATATTTGTGGGCAACGACCCTTATCATGATCTTGAAACCCGCTGTTCACAAGGCATGGGCGAGTACGAAGTAATAATCTATGCCTACGATCCGGGCGAGTGGACCTACAACTATTTTCACAGCAGACTTGATGCTGCCAACAGAGACTTTTTGTTAGCAAACGATCTGTTGGTGCTGGAAGATCATCCTGAAGATGTGGAAATGGTCAACGGTGTCTGCATGAACCAGGGTGAATATGCACTCAGCATACTGCAACCTCTAGCAGATCTAAATAGTCGAGCACAGACCATGGAGAAAAAAGGTTTCTATCATGCCTGGCCTGAACCGTATCTTGAACAGTTGTTTCAACATCGTGTAGACCCAAGAAAATCGTAATGTATAGTGTACACCATCCCTGGGATCCGTTACGAGTTTGTGTTGTAGGCAAAAGTTATCCGCCTGAGTTTTATAGTTTTATAACTAATCCACGATTGCGCAGCTTATTTGAACGCATTGCTACTGAAACCGAACAAGACTTTGAGAATCTTGTTGCATTGCTTGAAAAATTCAAAGTCCAAGTGGTGCGACCTAATGTGCCCACAGTACAGCTGGATCGGCTGCTGACACAGAATCGACGAATACCCGGTCCTGTTAGCATGATTCCACGAGACCAGATGATCATGATTGGGTCCAACTTTTTTGTGTTTCCGTATGACAACATCAGCATAAAATCTTCAGGACGTACTGTCATGCCTCCGTCGAACTGGACTAAAAAAAATTACAACAATCTTAAAGGACCAGATTGGCCACAAGAGTTTACTCCGTTTGAGCAACTGCCGGACTGGATTCAGCAAGAATGTAGAACTTTATTACAATTTGAGTTCAAGCCAGGAGATGATCCTGTGGAAATCATATCTAAATCCAGCGAGTTTGAATGGTGGAGTCCAATCACTAATCTTGTGAAGTCTGCTGGTAATTACATAATTGAAAATCAGTATCATGACATTTTAAATCAAATTCCCGCCAATGGCATTACTCGCATTGGTAAAGATTTATTTTTTGGAATATCAGAATTTGCTGATGTTGTTAATATTAAAAAACTAACTGAACATTTTTTTCCAGGCTACAGAAATCACATTGTGACCACTGGCGGACACATTGACGGTTGTTTTACTCCTGTCAAGCCAGGTCTTATCATCAGCATACTAGACATGCCTACCTATGCCGACACTTTCCCTAACTGGGAAGTTGTTTACCTGGCTGGCGAGAGTTGGAATAAAGTAACGCCGTTTTTAGATCTTAAAAAAAAGAATCAAGGCAAGTGGTGGATCAAGGGCAGCGAGTACGATACTGAACTGATTGACTATGTAGAAACATGGTTGCAAGACTGGGTCGGATATGTTGAGGAAAGTGTGTTTGACGTAAACATTCTTGTGATCAATCAACAAAATGTAATTGTCAACAGCTACAACAAACAGGCGTTTGACGCATTTGAGCGGCACGGTATAACCCCTCACATTTGTCCCCTTAGACACCGATACTTCTGGGACGGTGGAGTACATTGTGTTACCTTGGATCTGGATCGAGATGGTGTTCAGCAAGATTGGTTTCCAGAGCAAAAGTCATGAGCATGACTTTTGCTCGAATTGATCTTGACAAAACACAGTATCAAGTATCACTTGATCATCAACTGCTGGATCCTGTTCCGGTAGACGATGTACTACAAGTGTATCGTGCTTACTGTGCTCACAAAAATTTCCACAGTGTGATGCCCATGATCCCTGGCAGATTTTTGGTACCTGGTACCGAAGTTTGGGGATATCAAGACAACAACAAACTGGTGGCCTGGAGCATGTATCGTGTGTGGGATCAACACAGTGTAGTATGCGATCACCATGCCTGGGACTATAAAAATCCCAAACTAAGATTAGGTATACGCAGTTTCGAAAACGAATGTGCAATATACCGAGAACGTGGATTTAGATTTATGTATTTTGAATCCATAGCACCTTATATGTTTAACATAGATGGTTTTGAACTACTAGGAACACTGGAGTAACACATGGCAGACTTATACACAATTTGGGCCAACAAACAAGGCGACATCTCAGACCTTGACTGGGTACACGGCATGAAAAGTTTTTTTGATCACTTGATATCTGAAGGCAAGATGGAGAGCTACAGAATCACACGCTGCAAGATGGGATTCCGCAGCATTGCAGACATGCCAGAATGGATGATCTTGATGGAATTCACAGGCATGGCTCAAATGGATGAAGCATTCAAACGAGTTGCACCACTTGAAGGAGAACTTGAAGTAAAACACAAAAGCTTCAATCAGTTTGTGTCAGGTGATATTCAACATGCGCTTTTCCGTGACTGGCCAGATACTAATCTCTAATGCTTCAAGATACACTTCGTGTATCTATGTGTTTCGCTATCGCTCACACATTGTTTTTAAAGCGAAGCAAAAAGTTTTCATGTAGATAAATCTAGTCAGACGGAACCGTTTGCATGGTTCCGTCTTGTCTTCATGTGAGTATCACTAGCCGAGACATTGGAAATAGGTATTTTTACCGTTATGCTGATGGGCTCTAATCTTTCCCAACCTACATTGACATCGCTTTCGCTACCTTAAACCTCGTTCCTAGTGTTTAAGTTTTTACAGCACGGTTTTTCGTATGCTAACATTCATACTATATCAAAGCGTCGAGCATAGGGTTCTACTCTTGGACTCACTTCCGATTTTTCAGGATACTAGGATCTACCTAGGGGAGTGCTTCAATATGTCACGTGTCCGGGTTCTTACATCGGTTTTTCCACAGCGGTATTACAAACTGGCCCGCCAACCTTGGGTGTTAGATTAAAATGCTTCTTTTGGAAGCCACTTGAGAAATTTATTATTACAAGTTTTACAAATAAGTTTGCCTGCGTGAGGTCCGGATTCAGATTGAACTCGATCTAACTCGTGTGTGGCGTGGATGCCTAAAAACTGCTTTTCTTTTTCTGCCTGATCTTTTTTATGTGTTTGCTCGTCGTGCCATGCCTTGTCAAATCCTGTCTTTGGAGACAACCAGTAGTCTGAGTTCATTGCACTCTTCCACTGTTGTCGACTCCAATCAAGTTTGGTCATAATTTGCCTATAATGTGTGAGCCATGCACTCTGACTGAGATTTGGCCATTGTAATAATCTGCGGATTCCAATACCTTGCGATTGAACTGTTCTCTAGCTTCAATGTATGAACACTGGGCTTTTGACGTGCAATAGTAAAGTATTTCTCTGGTGAAGTTTTCGGTGCCTAGGGTGATTACGTCAACAGTTAGATTTTCGCTTGAACCGTAGTAGTCGCGCCAATCACTGTCAATTTTGGTTCTAATTTTCTTTTTTTTCTTGATGCCGTTTTTTTGCTTGACTGTTTTGTAAGTTGTTTTTGAAAATTTAGCTAGTTTTTTGCCTATGTACTTGCGACCAGAAAGATTATTGGTGATCAGGTAAACAAATCCTATGCATTCTTCTGGCAGTGTCTCAACTGGAGTGTTTTGATAGTGCCATGTCATGCGAGAATTTGTTGTATTACCTTTGCAGTATAGTTATGCCTTGTGATCGAGATTGCAGTAAAAAGTTGCCTCTTCTAGAACTGTGTTTGAGTTCACAGTGATAGCGTATTTTATAAAATTGCTTATGTCGTTTAGATTGATTCCGTTGCCTGTCCAGGATGCTCGGCTGCGAGTCAGCTCAGTGTCCAGTCTATCCAGTGTTATTAGAGTGGTTTTGAATCCCACTTGATTTTGTTTAAATGCCTGTGTGCCTTGCTTGCTGGCATGCGATAAGGCAGCTTTGGCTACACGATAGGTTTCAAATCTGGGCTCAGGTGCAACAACGGTCTTGTTGCCCGAGCTACCAATATTGAAAATATGTCCAGTCTTGCCAGCAGCTTTCCATGCGTCATACACTGCAAAGTACACCTGTGACTGTGCAAAATTGGCCCAGGATTCTTGCGGCGGCCCGTCAAATGCATTGTTGATAAACACATCGTAGTCTATGCTGTGGGCAGCAATTTTCTCAACATCTTTGGTGATATCCCAGCCGTTTGCTCTGCTGATACTTTCTGCACTTAATGCAGTTGCTAGGTATAATCCTAGACCTTTGTTGCCACCTGTGATCAATGTGTTCATCTAACGGATCCTCCTTGATCCCATACTTTTTGCAATTTTGACCCACAGGTCATTGCACATTCAAACAGCCTATTTTTATTATTCCAACTAGAAACTAGATCATTCCATAATGCATTGTTAAAAATAGTATCAAGTGAATGATGTTGAATGCTCAAATTATCCAATCCGTATTGTTCTAAAAATTCACGAACTTGATTCTTGCCATCAACCTGGCTCAGAGCGTTTGCCCCGGGCAACGCATTATTGCGAAATCTAGCATCGTACAAATTATGATTGAAAAAATTGCAAGGTAGCACGACACCTTGTGCAGTGATGGCAACTTTTTTACCCAGTAAGGAATCACATTTTATCTCAGTCGTATCAAAATAATCTTTAATATTTTTGTATTCGCTTTTGAGTGCAGGCAAGAACATCATACTGCGATTTCTGTATGCAGAATTTTCTGGAGGCTCTAGCACCTGACTACTATTTGATACTGGCCACTCAGACATTTCTTCCAAGGTATCATGATTTAAAAATCTTCCGGTCTTACGTATCAGTATATTAAAAAATCCCATGTCTTGTGCCAGTTGCCGGGCTGTATCAACTTGATGTTCGTTGTGCTTGAACACAATAAAATTCCACTGCGCTCTACCGCCTGCATTTATATAGGCTTGAGCATTTTCAATGACTTTGTGATATTTTACATTCTTTCTATACAGATGTAAAGTATCTTCTAGACCGTCAATGCCAAAATCAATTTGTCCATACCCGTTCATGATTTGTGCTATCTCTGTCCAGTACGCCGGATCATGCACTCCTCCGTTGGTATGGATATACAACCACAGGGTAGGATTTTTTCTTCTAAAATCTCTAAGTATGCCCAAAAAGTCTGGATGCATGATTGGATCACCGTAGCTGCCACAAAAGAACACTTGTCTTAGTCGCTGACATAACGTGTCAGTAAATGCAGTATCAATCACTGTTCTGTCAAGATGATCCAGCGGCATAAACGGATTGAGTCCGTGTCCAAGTGAGTTTCGCGGACACTGAGGACACGCGGCATTGCAGTAACTTGTAATTTCCAACTGGTACTCGTCAATGGTATTAACATTAAACATTCAGCTCAGTCTCCCTTTGCCATTGATTACCAAAACTAGAGCCGCCATCTTTGGATCCGCAGGTGTCCAAGCAAACAATATTGGGTTGTGGGCTATTCCAGGAACTTTGAACACTGTCAAAATCCGTAACAAAATCTTGTTGTCTGGCACCTAGCCAACAGCAAGGACTTAGATTACCCTGTGCATCAATATATGCGCTTTGCTCTCGCAGTGCATGACAATCGACTGCTGTGGCAACCACCTGTGGAAACTGCCATCCTACAGGGGCTTCAAGTCTGTCTGTAAATCCGCGCCGGCTGACCTTGGCACGAAACCACTTGAATCCCATGTCACGAGCAAGTTGCTCGCATTCGTCAACCTGATGTTGATTGTGTCGATACACCAGCATATCCCAGTGCGCAGAACCTCCGGCTTCAATAAATGCCTGTGCGTTTTGCATCAGCTTAGACCATTTGACATTCTTACGATACGCTTCGTTTGTGCTTTCTAGTCCGTCAATGCTGAACACCACATAATCCTGCGGGTGATTGAATATGGTGCCCAAGGCATGCCACCACACGGTGGTTTGCAAGCCACCGTTGCTGTTCATGCCCAGTGTAATATTGGGGTTTAGATTTCTAAAATAATTGTAAATGTCTAGTGTGTTTTTTCCAGCTGCTGGATCACCATATACTCCACACATAAACATCTTGTTCAGTTGTGTAATTTGCTCGTCAGAGAAGTGTTTGAGAATCTGCTCTACTGTGAGATGATGCTGACGATCCTTGCGGAAGTTGAAATCAGTTTCGCGAGCACACAAAGCACACACAGCCTGGCACACATCTGTAGGTTCCAAATGCAAGACTTGGATACTACGCAAGTTCAACCTCGGTGTTGTAGTTGGTGAATCCGTTTTCTTTCACAACCTTGAGTATGTTTTCTACTCGCCCACTCAGTTCATCTCTATGACTCACCAGCCAGATACTCTTGTGACGCTCACGACTCATGCGTTTGAGCAAGGCCAGAGCATTCTCTACACCTGCTGTGTCTAGACCGTTGTCGATTAGTTCGTCTACAAACAACAGGTTGATTGGAGAATATAGACTTTCCCAAACGTCACGGAATGCAAAGTTAAGACTCAAAATCAGTCTAGTGCGTTCACCTCTGCTGAGATTGTCAAAGTCCAGTTCACGGCCTAGTTCTTCAATGCTGACACTGAGATCGTTTTGAAACTTCACAGTGTGTGGCAGGCCAATGCGATCCAGATAGTGTGTGAGCCTTGCGTTGAGATAACTCAAGTTTTGATCAATGATCTTCTTGCGAACAAAACTGTCCTTGGATGTCAGCAGCTTGAGCAAAAAGTCTTGATGCTCTTGCAATCGATTGAGATCGTTCAAGGCATCATAACTCACAGTCTGCAGAGCCTGATTGGTCATGTCATTGATCTGATCAGTGTAGGGATCAGTTTCGGCTGTCTTGGTAGTGATCTGTTGCAGCAGGTTGGCAACCTGACTCATGTGTGTGACTGCCTTGGCCTCAGTATCATAGTGTGTGACTGGTTGAGCACCCAGCACAACCTCAGTGTATTCTGACACCTGTTCAGCATAGGGGTCAAGTTCGTCAAGTTTGGCATCAATCTGCTTTTGAATATTTTCTAACTCGCTTGAATGTCGAATGGCTTCTGCTTCGGTGCGGTAGTGAGTAACAGGCTTCACGCCCAGTACACCTAGTGCGGCCAGTGCCGCGGCGTGTTCAATCAGCTGACTGTTGGTGCCCAAGATCTGTAGTTCAGCTTCTTGCAAGGTCTTGCGTTTGTCTTCCAGTACTGCTTCGTGACTTCCGTCATGAAACTCTTGTCCGCAAGCATAGCATTTGTGTGCTTCTAGTTCAGCAATCTCTGTACCTAGTTTGACAATAGCAGCTTGTTCTCGAACTTCATCAGACTTACAACGAGCAATTAGCTTTTCAATATCCGCTGTGTTCTTGGCCTGGTGGGTGTGAGCAACCAGAGCAGCGTGTGCGGACAGTTCAGCCGCAATGTCAATGTGACTTAGCAAATCATAGTTGGCACGAAATTCAGCCACGTCTCGGAATTGTTTTTGTCGCCAGGCTGTAGATCTAGCCACCAAGGCGGTGTGAGCGTCTTGTGCTGTTTTTTGTTGACTGTAGACTGCAAGATCTCGATGTGCCAGCAATTCAGCTTCAATATTGATTTGTGTTAGGTCAGCATATTGTGTAGCCAGGTATTCAAGATCGCTGTCTTGCTTTTTTTGCCATAGCACTCGTCGTCGTCGGAGACTTTCAATCTGTTCTGCAATACGACCGTTGGCTTCAACCACGGCTCTGATTCTAAATTCTTCTTGAGATACTGAATCTTTGGTGCTTCTAGACAATTCCTTGATTGTATCAGCACGTTCGCTTAATAGTGTAATGCCCAGCAACTGTTCAATGATAGTTCGTTGATCATTGGCCTTTAGGCTCAGGAATGCTTCAGTATAGGTGTTGAGAGCCAGCACCTGTTTGAACATGTCATGACTCATGTTCATGGTGCGTTCAATTGCGTCTTGTGTTTCTCTTGAATCACCTTGTGCTTCATCTGTGGCCACAGTGGCTTCATTGTTCACATAGAACTTGAGCACATTGGGTTTGCGCCCACGTTCAATTCGATATTCGGCACCGTTGACTGCAAACTCCAGACTGACCAACATGTTTTTGCCGTTGGTCTTGTTTACCAGATTGTCCTTGCGGATGTTTGACAGAGCGTTGCCGTACAAGGCATAGCTGAGTGCATTGATGATTGTGGTTTTGCCTGTGCCGTTGCGTGATCCATCGCCGCCAAGGTCGAGATTCTCGCCCAGCACCAGGGTAATGTCTTTGCGGTCAAAGTTGATGGCCTGAGTAGCAGCACCCACGCTCATGAAGTTTTTAACAGTGAGATTTTTAATTTGAATCATCGATATTCTAAAACATGTAAAATAAAAGTAAGCCTACTGTGATCGTGTGCAACAACAGGTGCAATGCTATGATAACAATTTTCCATGATTAACAATTGTCCAGGGCAAATAGGAATTTTGCTGTGCTCTGTTAATTGTTTGTTTTGCTCAACATGCAATACAAACTCTCCTCCCCATTGCGGATCCCATTCACGATTGAGATTACATAATACAGTAATTGCACGAGAAAATCTAGTGGTATCGCCCCCGGGACTCCAGGGGTCTTTGTCTCTATGCAAAGGGGTACCAGTCGACAATGGCGGTGTTATTTTTAAATCAATCCAGTGTACATAGTGTTTGGGGAGAAATTCTGCAATCTTGTTATACAACAGTTCCCATTCTGGAGGTGTAGAGTCTAACCATTTAGCCGAGTCCCAATTGCCGTTCCATTGATAGTATTGATACAAGTTCTTTGAAAAATATTTAATATCTTGTATTGATGGTCCTGGAGTCCAGTCATGGGGCATTAGAGATTGATAAAATTCAATTTCTTGATTAGACAAAAAATTGTCATCTCTTAACAAGATATTCGGTGCATTCATAATAGTGCTGCAAGTTGATCAGTAGAATCTATCCAGTTTGCAAAGTTGTAATGTGGGACTTCAACGCCAAACCAAATCCAAAAATAATAGTAAATCACTGCCTGATCCCAGGTATCGGTGATCTGGCGTAAATTAAATGTTTGTTTATTTTTAATATGTTGCATGACCACGTTGGCTGTTTCAACTGGGTCAATGTACTTAGAATTGGCTACTCGCCATTGTTGCCAAATATCTTCAAACGACTCTAGCTCTACAAATTTATTTAGCCTGTTGTAAAAACCGTTGTAGTCAAACATGTGTTCAACATTTATAAAATTCTCGTCTCTAGGCTGCCAAGCATTTTTCAATTGATGATCGCGCAAGAACAAAAAATATTTTTCTCGTCTAGCCCAAGGTTCATCAACGGCCCACTCATCAGTTGGTAATACTGATTCAATATTGCTTTTCATGGCTTTGACAATCATTGTGCGGGCAACAACAGGCCAGCACCGATCTGTATAACAAATTTTGATCACAGTGGCGTTTGAAAATCTGGTTTGAAAGTTAACACTTTCATCGTTTATACCGTTATCTACTAGTACAGAGTAGTTTTTATTTTTGTCAAACTTAAACTCGTGCGGCCAGTAATTATGAAAATATTTTGGAACAACAACATCAAGACTGTGGCTATTGCCATCAGGTGAAAAATTCAAGGTACCAGAAGGGCGCACAAAATTCTTTCCGTACAGAGTTAAAATAGCATTTACAAAATGTCCAAACCCGCCACTGGGATACCACACACAGTAGATCATAGATTTTGATAGATTTTCAACAGCAGCTTGTTATCGTAGAATTCACTTTCAATATTGGTGATCTGATCGGTGACAATTTGATCCACACTTTCAAACTTGATCTCACCAGGCGCCATATCTGTATCCACAGATGAATTCTTGTTGGGTATCAAGGCCATCTCTCTAAGGCCATAGTCTCTGATAAATGTTTCTTTGATAAAGTTGGCTTCTTCGTAGCTGATCTCAATGTCCAGTTGTACACGCACATGCATGCCCGGTGCCAGGATAGTGGCAGCATTGTCAATTATGTTGCTGAGACCAAACACACGATATCTGGGCTGATCCGGCCAAGCATGGAACTCAGGCTCCCGGTCCCATTCCAGAATCATCATGCCGCGCTCATCGTCTCCAGCATCGGCATAGTTGTGCGGGAAACAGTTGCCAATGTAGGTGATGTTCTTTTTGGTCTGGCGCTTGTGAAAGTGTCCGGTGAACACATGTTCAAAGCCAGTAAAGTGTTCACGTTGCACTTCGCCATGATCGGGCATTTCAATCTGTGCATTCATCAGGTAGCCGGGCAGCTCAAAGTGCCCAAACATGTACTTGCCCGTTAGTTTGGGTATGCGTTTATGATCATCTCCACATAGCCAAGGGGCAATAGTGACATTACCGTCGCTAACCCAATCATTGCAGATTTCCACATTAGGGAGGTGCTTTGCCCACTCCACGCTTTGAATGTCACGTTTATCGCGATAATATAAATCGTGGTTACCAGGAATAAAATACACACGTTGAAAATTAGCATTCATGTGCTCCAGTGCTTGTAGGCTGTAGTTGAGTGTGACAATGTTGAGACTGGCCCGATTGTTGTGCCAGTCACCTAGGAACATGCAGGTTTCGCAACCTTGTTCCTTGGCCTTGGTGGTGGCCCACTTCACAAAGTTCAGGCAGTCTTCGTTGTGTTGAGTACTGTTGCTCTTGAGTCCAAAATGTATGTCTGTGAAGACCGCGGCTTTGCGAAATAGATTTGTCATCGGTTTCCTTAATCCACAAGTTTACACTCTATAGCTGCTGAAGTCAATGACTTTGGCAGATCAAGTCTCAACTGGATCAGTTTCGGATGTGGTATAGGTTGTGATAGTAACTGGGCCGCTCATGGCTGCCATTGAGTGCTTGCCAGAATTCTGTCGTGTCCAGCTAGGATTGAGTCCGTTCATCTCCAAGATGTCATCGCGAATGTTTTGACTTTTCTTTTCAATGTTCAGGATACGAGTAAAACTATTGGTAATAGCGGCAGTATAATACGCAAAAGGATTCTGCGATTTGGACTCGTCAAATTGCAGTCCAATTTGGCTGAGTTGCAGCAGGGCTTGTCCACGCATTTCTTCATTGTAGGTATATCCTCTCCAGTTTGATCTTGTGGCATACCGCTCACACAGTTTCATGAACATCATGGCCAGTTTTCTAGTCATGTCACCGTGGTCCTTGGAATATACACCAGTGGCCAAGTCACCTTGCCAATGACTGCGACCCACGATAAACGGCACCTTGGCATCGTCTATTCTATAGTGCTCAAAAGGCGGGAAGTTCACACGCACATGATTCAGATCTAGAATAGGCGCATCCAGAATATCTGCTAGTGGATCGTCTTCGACCACGTCGTCAAGATCCAGAATATCTTCCAGTCGGCTGCGCTTTTTGGCTTCGGCCTTGGTGATTTTCTTGGGTGCCCGAGGAATGTGATCCCAGCAAGAGATGCGAAACACAATGTCTGTGTTGGGGATTTTCTTTGGATCCACAATAGTACCTTCACGCTTGAGTCGATCAGCACGATTACGCCGCGCTTCTGCTATGGTTCTTTGATTGATTTTGTCACGAGACGGCAAAATAATATCAAATTGGTGATCTAGCACCGGATCTTGATACCAGCAATAGTTGTTCTTGCTAAGGTGAATTTCTTTTAGAATATCTCTGTTGTTGAGATAGTTAACGCGGGGAGCCGCTTTGGGTAGTAATGACATGTGTGTCGTAGTCTCCTGATATGTACTTAGTATAACATATTTGCAGCAGTTGTCAACCTTTTGTTTAACTACGCCGTTAAAAATTTGGGTAAATAAGATATAGGAAATAATATGGCCAACCCAGAACAACTACAATTACAAATAACTGCAATAGACAATGCACTTATAGTATTGCGGCGGCAATTTGCAGCCCAGCCATCTGGGTCGGCTGAGCAAAAACAACTAGCGCAAGAGATCAATCAACTTGAGCAAGATAAAATAGCCTTGCAAGCTCAACTTTCTTCTTTTACCACAGCAACAGCTAATCAAAATCCCTATAATGAATTTGCAGGAGTTGATGAAGCAGTAGCAGCAAGGGCAGCAGAACCAGTTGACACACCACTTACCGCTGCGCAGACCGAAGCTGCTCTTGAAGAAGCTTCGGCAGGCGCCACACAAGGCGCCGAAGATGTTGACGCAGCCAATGACAGAAACCTAGAAATTCTAGAAGAAATTAGAACAGAAGCAGACGCCGCTGGTGTGAGTTTTCCCAGTACCAACAACGACACCACCTCAGCCTTCAAGGCTCTGGTCAAGAGCCAAGGCACCCTGCAGAGTCGTTACAAGCAGCCTGGCAATGGTGACTGGCGTGTTAGACTCAGCCTGGCTCCCAACAGCGACTATCTTTACAATGCAACAGAAGCCGGCATCCTAAGACCACTCACTGCCACCAACGGAGTAATATTTCCCTATACTCCAAAAATTAGCACAAGCTACACCGCAGACTATGCAAAGGCCGAGCTGATACATTCCAACTATCGCGGCTTGTTTTACAAAAGCAGCAGTGTGGGTGATGTGCAAATAAATGGCACATTCACAGCGCAAGACACTAGAGAAGCAGCATACCTGTTGGCAGTGATACACTTTTTTAGAAGTGTAACCAAGATGTTTTATGGCAACAAGGATGCGCAACGTGGTACACCTCCGCCCCTGGTGTACCTCAGCGGCTACGGCGACTATCAGTTTAGCAATCACGCCTGTGTGGTTACGTCATTTAATTACAGCCTACCCAACGAAGTAGACTACATAAGAACAAACGGTCCCAACAACTTTGGTCCCAACATGAGCAATCGACAGACGTCCGTGGCGTCATCATTCCGCCCCGGCGGCGTTAACTTTTCTGGAGCAATCCGCCTGGCCAATGCGTTGCTGAACAAGGGTGCATTACCGCAAACACCTGCTCAAAACCCCTTGCGCAGTTATGTAAACAACACAAACGAATGCACGTATGTGCCAACCAAGATGGAAATTGATATTGTGCTAACACCAGTGCAAACTCGCAGCCAAGTCAGCAAACAGTTTAGTCTTAAAGAATTTGCCAATGGCAATTTACTCAAAGGAGGATTCTGGTAATGACAATTGCATACGATTCTACCAGCCCGTATTTTGAAACAGGCTACAGTCAATTTTTTCTTGACAGCATGGTCAATAGACCTATACCTAAAGAAGATGATGACCTAACATTTACTATCAATCGCACGTATCAGTATAGACCCGACTTGTTGGCCTATGACCTGTATCAGAATGCTGCTTTGTGGTGGGTATTTTATCAGCGCAACCCCAACACACTGACTGCACCACCTCTAGACTTTGTGGTTGATGTACAAATATATCTGCCAAAAATGACCACGCTGAAATCAGCCCTGGGGATCTAACCCGTGGCAGCACCCAACACCCCTGACACTCAGCAACTTGCCCCCAATGGTAGAGTGGTGGCAGCACCAGACACAACATCGTCCTCAAATGCTACCAAAACATCCACAATTGATTCTGGTGGCGGCGATTCGGGCACAAATGCCACTACCCGCACCACGGTACAAACACAGGCCACGAACGACTATGCCCGAGGCATCAACATTAGAGATGACGATGGAACCTTATCAAGTCTAAGAAGAAATTCCGAGACTGGAGAGCTATATGATGCCACTGGCCTGCCACTGGGTGTTGATCTAGCTACACAACCGGGCACACCCACCAATGATGATGCCAAAGACAATTCAGTTATTGCTAATCAAGCTGCCCAAGAGGATGATTATACCAACATCAAAATTGTTCCCCGTGCTAACCCACTGGACAACTACTACAGCTATACATATTCAATATCAATATACATGCTGACAAACAAACAGTATGAAATACTGTTGAATAGCAAGAATAAAAAAATTGACGGATACTTTTTGCTGTTTCAAAGTGGTGGCGCAGGAGTCAATAAAGAAGGAACCCCCAAAAAAGGCATGGGCGAAGCAACACCCAACGGTGGCGACAGCGGAAGAAATCCATTTTTTGGTGATGACTTCTACATTGATTCTTTTTCATTGACCACTTTCCCTCTGGGTGGCGCAACCGGCGCCAGCCAATCAGCAACAGAAATGAAGATGACAGTGGTTGAACCACAAGGCATGACCTTGACCGATCGACTGTACAAGGCTGCTGAAAATTTAGAACCCAAAGACGGTGCCGGAGTTGTCAATTACACTTCGGTCACGTATCTTGCAGTCATACGATTTTACGGCTACGACGAAGGCGGCAATCTAACTTATCCTATACGCAGCATGGGAGAAGCCAGCGGCACTACCGATCCCAAGGCTGTGATTGAAAAATTTGTACCATTCATAATAAAAGGAATAAACTGGACTGTGGGCTCGAAGACAGTCACCTACGATTGGGATTGTGGTGCTATTGGACAATTTGTTGGAGTTGGCCGCGGAGAAATTCCGTCCGATGTGCAGCTGGTGGACAGTACTGTGGCCGGGGTACTGGGTGGTACTGTGGCCGCAGATGCCAGCGACAATAGATTTTCAAGACAAGGCACAGCAAATACTGATCAAAGTGCTGCCGAAACCGCACGACTTACTAGTCAAGAAGCTGCCTTGAGCCGCAGCAACAGAGAAAATGCCCGCTCAATAGCAAGAATTGCACGTCAAGGTTCGGCCCCATCCAACGCATCGGCTGCCCCCACAGCCAAAAAAACAATCACCAATAATCTAGTGGCAGCAATGAATGAGTTTCAACGATCTCAAGTTGACCGCGGCATAATACAAATAGCTGATGAATATTCTATTGAATTCAGAAGTGATGTTCCTGGCGTCTCTGCATCCGACATTGCGGACGCAACCTTGAAACCAATTGGCCAAGTCAGAGATGACAAGAAAATGACTGCTGGCGGTGTAACAGATGTAGAAAGTCTCAAGCAAGAAACAAATACAGTTGATGTAGTGAGTCAAAGCATGAGTATCACTGCTGGGCAAAACATAACTCAAGTTATTGAACTGGTCATACGCAACAGCAGTTACATACAAGATCAACAATTGATCATTGTGAACACTGATGGCACCTGGACTCCAAATCCCAACAGCAGAAACAAACCAGTGTCCTGGTACATAATAAACATGTTTGCCACGCAGAAAGACATGGATCCATTGAGAGGCGATTATGCCTACAAGATAAAGTATGTTGTGCAACCTTTTATTCCGCAAAATCTTATCAGTAAATATTTTCCAGTCAGCAAGTTCAACGGAATACACAAAAAGTATCCATACTGGTTCACTGGTCAGAATGTGGCTGTGATAGACTACAAAGAAAATCTAAATGGATTGTACACGCTCACAGTGTCTGGCAATGATCCCAAGAACAGCGCCGATGCAGGACTCAAACAAAACTATGGCACCAGTCGACTAAGTGAGATTGTACAATACAATCAAACTGACACAATAAAATTCCAGTATTCGCCACGCAGCAATCAACCCAGTGCAGGGCAAACAGGCAAAAAACTTGAACCTGGTGCCAATGCCGCCGATTACCTGCTTAGTCCAGCGACCTTGAGAGAAGTTCAGGTACGAATAATTGGTGATCCTGACTGGATACAACAAGGTAATCTGTTCAAAGATATCAAACAAGGCGAAAACAAAGTTGCAGCCCAAACAGGATTTGGAGAAGACGGCAGCATTTCTTTTGAAAGTACAGATGTGCTGTTTGAAATGCTGTGGCAACGTCCAGAAGATTACAATATCAATACTGGCCTGGCCGACCCATATTCGGGTGGCTATTCAGGCAATGCCAACGGCGCAAGAGAAGCGGTACAAAGCAAGGTGTACAAAGCAACAAAAGTTGTTAGTGAATTCAAAGGCGGAAGATTTGAACAGGCCTTGACAGGTGCAATATATCTGTTTCCCAAACCATCAGCAGCTGAAACAAATACCAGTACTGGCGCAGGAGCCGGTCGCGGTAGTTCAAATGATCCTCGACGATTTGATCAGCCAAATCAGACTGTTAATACTGAAATTAGAACTGGTCTCAATTTGTCACCTGCTGCGGCCCAGCAAGCTCGCAGCGACTATGCCCTCAAAGATCCTAGACTATTAAGCGGGCCCGATGGTGGCCAAGCAGCAATACTAGGAGCACAAGGATCATACAACAACGTGGGCATTGGTCAATTTGCAAGTAGAGCCACCATTGAACCAGGCGAATTGGCAGCCCTTGGACCCACCCTGCTGCCTGCAGGCCCGCCACGCCTGGCCACCAGCGGCACAGGCGGGATTATTAGCACAGTATCTGACAGAGTGGGGCCCGGTCCTCCAAAATTGCCACAGGTATTGTCGGGGCAGACAAACTTGTCGGCTATACAAATCGTTGGACAATTGACTCAGGCCGCGGCCGGAACAGGCCCACGACGTGGCGCAGTACCAGGCGCCACAGGCGGCCCGTCTACTCAGCAAATAGTTAAAGATCGTTAAGGAACAACATGGCAGAAATCACACAACGCACACGAGGGCGATCAAGCAAGTACAAACTGGACCGCGGTGGCCTGCCTGCAGAATTTGGTCCGTTTACTGGTGTGGTAATGAGTACCGTGGATCCCACACGATCAGGAAGATTGCGTGTGTACATTGAAGCATTTGCTGATGGTGGCAAAGCCAGCATGGAAGACGATACTAAATGGACCACCGTTAGCTACATGCCGTCATTTTTTGGATCAACTCCGCTGCCGGCCACAGGTGGCTCTACTGATTCAGTAGGTGCCTATCCTGGCAATGAAAACAGCTACGGCATGTGGTTTACCCCACCAGATGTGGGCATCACTGTGGTGTGTATATTTGTCAATGGTGATCGCAGCCAGGGATTTTATATTGGAGTGATTCCCGAGCAAGGCCTAGGCAACATGGTGCCTGCAATTGCATCATCAACCCGTTATGTCACAGGCAACAAGAATCAAGAAGCATATTTTGCCAATGCAACAAGACTGCCGGTTACAGAAATCAACACTCTCAACGATGCACTTTTCAACGATCCTAGATTCTTTGAGCAACCCAAACCTGTGCATAGCTATCTGGCACAGAGTCTATTTCAACAAGGCCTAATCAATGATCTAGAACGTGGTACTATACGTTCCAGCAGTCAACGCGAAACTCCCAGTGCTGTGTTTGGTGTTAGTACCCCGGGAGTGGCCATCTATCAAGGCGGCATGAATGCCAACGACATTAGAACCAAACTAAATGACGGAGAAATCAAGCCCAGTGACGCCAAAGTTATTGGCCGAATTGGCGGACATAGTCTTGTGATGGATGACGGTGACCTTGAAGGCGACAATGCCTTGTTTAGATTGCGAACCTCAAAAGGCCATCAAATCACCATGAGTGATACAGGCAACTTTTTCTACATCACTCATGCCAATGGGCAAACCTGGCTGGAGTTTGGAGTAGAAGGCACCGTGGATATATTTGCCACAAACTCAGTGAACGTGCGCACCAAAGGTGACATCAATCTACATGCTGACCGAGATATCAACATGTTTGCTGGACGCTCAATAAAAGCCAAATCTCGCAGCACATTTCAAATTGAAAGTGACCTCACCATTTCGTTACGAGCACAACAGGATATCACCTTGTACAGCACTGGCACAGTTGGTGTCAAGGCTGATGGTGTGCTAACGCTGAACTGTGCGTCGGGATCCTGGG
>Ga0208974_1000368_pt1 | contig 19492 bp, 26 predicted proteins | sample GreLakmeER15MSRF_FD_187699 | JGI IMG/M metagenome (GOLD analysis project Ga0208974, IMG submission 187699) | Freshwater lentic microbial communities from great Laurentian Lakes, MI, USA - Great Lakes metaG ER15MSRF (SPAdes) | ecosystem: Environmental > Aquatic > Freshwater > Lake | place: Great... | reverse complement strand
GGTTTAAGTGAATATAACATTGCAGCTAGCTCATCAGCTATCTATCAAAATGACCCAGTAACAGCAGCGGCAACTGGATACATTACGGTAGCTACAAGTGCTTCTCAATTATTAGGTTCACTTAACGGAGTTTTCTTTACGAATGCTTCAACTAAGAAACCAACATGGGCGAACAATCTAGCAGCTTCAAACACTGCTACTGACATTGTCGGTTATGTTAGTGACGACCCTTACGAGAGATACGAAATACAAGCTAGTTCGACTCTACCAATTGCAAGTATTTTCTTAAACGGAAATATACATTATACAGCTGGATCTTCAGCTAACTATGTATCTAAAGTTACTTTAAATACATCGCAATTGAATGCGAACGATACTACTCAAATTCGTGTCATTGGAGTTGCAAAAGGCTTCAATAATGAATTATTAAATGATACAACTTACTCTACAAACGTAGTAGTAACTGCTATTATTAATAATCATTTCTATAAACAATTTACAGGAATATAAGAATATGGCTATATCAAGAGGACAGCTAGTCAAAGAACTAGAACCAGGATTGAATGCATTATTCGGCCTGGAATATAAGAGATACGAGAATCAGCATCTTGAAATTTTCGATACTGAAACTTCAGACAGAGCTTTCGAAGAGGAAGTAATGTTATCAGGTTTCGCTAACGCGGAAATCAAGCCGGAAGGATCTGCAGTTGTATTTGACAATGCGCAAGAAACTTTCACAGCTAGATACACTCATAATACCGTAGCACTTGCTTTCGCAATCACTGAAGAAGCGATTGAGGACAATTTGTATGACAGACTTGCGTCTAGATATACAAAAGCTTTAGCAAGATCTATGGCAAACACTAAACAAGTAACTGCAGCTAACGTTCTAAACAACGGTTTCAGTACATCTTATGTAGGTGGTGACGGAGTTTCTTTAATAAACTTATCACACCCAACTATTGCTGGTTCATTCAGTAATACATTGGCTACACAAGCTGACTTAAACGAAACTTCTCTTGAACAATCGTTGATTGATATCAACTCGTTCACAGATGAGCGTGGTTTAAAAATTGCAGCTCAAGGTGTTAAATTAATCATTCCAAAAGAATTACAATTCACTGCGGAAAGATTAATGAAATCAGCTGGAAGAACACAAACTGCTGATAACGATATCAATGCGATCAAATCAATGGGAATGGTTCCACAAGGTTACGTGGTTAACAATTTCTTAACTGATACTGATGCATTCTTTATCAAAACTGACGTTCCAAACGGTATGAAGATGTTCGTAAGAGCACCTATCAAAACTGCTATGGAAGGTGATTTTGATACTGGTAACGTTAGATACAAAGCTAGAGAAAGATACAGCTTCGGCTGGTCTGACCCTAGAGGTATCTTCGGATCATCAGGATCTGCTTAATATTTAAGCAAATTTTATTTAATGGGGTGGGTATATCTCACCCCATTATTATGTTAGAAAGAAAGAATTATGACAAAAATGTTTCAAGTAAAAATTAGAGCTTATGGTCACATGGCTAATTTTGACATTGAAGCTGAAGATAGTGCAGAAAGTATAGAACTAGCTATCCTTGACAAAATAGGAAAAAAAGGTATATTACTAAAAGACAGCATGCGATCTTTTGCTAAAGATAAATGCTGGATAACCTATGAGGAGGTTGTAGATGATAAATCACGTTCAAGCTCTTTACACAAAGAAGAGAGCCCTAGAACTTGATTGGGAGCAACACTACGTTCAAGAGGGAATATATACTCTTGACATGGTTAGGATTGACGAAAAAATTCGTGAAATCATTAACCAGATTAAGATGTCTGAAGCTGAAATAGCTCATAGACAAATTAAAGTAGAAATGGCTGCTCCTGAGTTTTCTGTAGCTAGCTAAACCTAGCTATTTATATCCGAAAAGTAGATTTTCGATGCAGGTATCCCTTGCGCTATTCAATAAATTCAGTTATATATTAAGCACTATACATAACCTTCTGATCTAGACGCGTATAGTCGACAAGCCTAGAGACTAGATTGGAAAAACTAGGAGAATATACTTATGGCAAATACAACTTTTTCAGGCCCAGTTAGAGCCGGAACAATCGTTGATACTACAGGAACTACACTTGGAACAAATGTTAAAAACATTGGACCAGTTGTATTAACTCAATCATCAACTGTAGCATTAACAAACGCAACAACAACAGCTACTGCACTTGGAATTATAATTCCAGCAAACAGTCAAATCATTAGTGTGTCAATTCAAGTAGAATCATTATTTACTGCTTCAAGCACTACTACTATCGCTGTTGGAAAAAGTTCAGCAAGTGCTACAAACTTAGCAGCAGCAACTAACGTATCAGCAACTGCAACTGGAGCTTCAATGTTACCAGCATCAGCAGATGCTTGGAGAACTGTTGGTACTTCTGATGTTGAATTATATGGAATAACAGTTGCTAACTCTGCAACAGCAGGTAAAGCAAGAATCGTTGTTACTTATAGTCAAAACGCAGCATTAGCGGCACTATAATAAATTAATTTTTAAGGAGCTCGAAAGGGCTCCTTAATATAAGGAGAAAAATATGAAATCAGATGTAAAACCAGTCGTAATAGCTAGTAACGTTAGCACTGTTGTTTTATTTACTGGGCCAACAAGACTCAGAGGTTTTTTAGCTCAGTCAACTGGAAGTTCAGGAACTGCAGTTATTAATGGTTTAGCAAATACTACAACTGTTAGTACTTCTACTAATACAGAAGTGTATATTCCAATTTCTGTTGGAGCAGGTTCAAGTGAAACTTTAAATTTACCAGAAGATGGTGTTCTATATGCAGGACGAAATGGAACAGGAATAGTTGATGGTATCGGAATAGCTTCTAACACTAGTGCTTTAACGATTACGTTATTTATAGATAAATAGGAGTCGCTAAATGGCTACTTCCTCAGGTACTACAGTTTTTGAAAAAACTTTTACTATTGATGAAATCATAGAAGAGTCTTTTGAGAGAATAGGTCTTGTTAATAATACTGGTAATCAAATGAAATCCGCTCGTCGCTCGTTGAACGTTATGTTTCAAGAATGGAGCAACAGGGGATTACATTATTGGGAAGTAGCACAAAACTCTATTTCAATGGTAGAAGGGCAATCTGTTTATACCATTTATAGATCTCCAACAGATGGAACTTCAGATGCAACTTTTAGTTTATTAAATGGTGCAATTAATAATTCTCAAACAACAATTACATTAGATTCAGTTACTCAATTTCCTACATCTGGAACACTATTAATTGATTCAGAACAAATTAATTATACAGGTACAAATACAGATAGTAATACAATAACAGGCTGTACCAGAGGTGCTAATGGCACAACAGCTGCATCTCATACTGATAATACAAAAGTATTTGATTATAATTCTATTACATATGGTGCTGACGATATTCTAGAATCGAGCTACAGACAAACGAATCAAACTCCTGTTGTAGATTTTCCACTTACAAAAATTAATAGATCTGGCTATAGCGCTTTATCTTCTAAATTTTCACAAGGTACCCCTACTCAATATTATGTGCAAAGACTTATAGATAAAATTACAATCACTTTATATTTAACACCAAGTTCTAATGAAATAAATAATGTAATGTTTTATTACTATGCAAAAAGAATTCAAGATGTTGGAGCTTACACAAATATTACAAACGTTCCATATCGATTTGTTCCGTGTATGTGCGCAGGACTAGCTTATTATCTAGCAATTAAATACGCACCACAGCGTGGACAAGAAATGAAATTATTATATGAGGATGAATTATTAAGAGCATTAGATAGTGATGGCTCTTCTTCAAGTTCATTCATTACACCTAAAACTTATTATCCGAGCGCATAATGGGAAATTTATCAAACGGAAAATATGCTTATATGATCTCAGACCGTTCTGGTCAGAGATTTCCATATCAAGAAATGGTTCAAGAATGGAATGGATCATGGGTACATATTTCTGAGTATGAAGCTAAACAACCACAACTTGATCCAAAACCTGCAGTTGCAGATCCACAAGGTTTACAATATGCACATCCTGATAGAGTTGAACCACAAGTTATAATTGAATTAACTCCTAATCCTTTTACAACTATTAATTATGCAGGAAATACTTACATCAATGTTTATTCAGAAAATCATGGAAGATCAACTGGCAACATTGTAAGATTCAGAGGACCACCTGAAGTATTGATCGCGGGCACGCCCACGCGCGAGACTTCATTTAGGTTAGTTCCATCTTTTGATGATATAACAGATATTTCAAATGCAAATGGTTTTACTATTACAGTTGGAAAAATTGATTCATCTGGTATTGTAGGTGATACGTTAAATTATTTTTATTTTAAAAGTACAGATACTGCAACAACAGGAAATGTTTCTGGTGGTGGAGCACAATGTTCTGCAGGACCAGTTACACTACAAGCTTAATATGACATACACAGAACTAGTACAAAAAATTAGAGATTACACTGAGGTAGATGCAAATGTATTTACAGCAACAATTGTTAACGGATTTATATTAGATGCTGAATATAGAATTTTAAGAGAAGTAGATTCTGATAATAATAGAAAATATGCAACTGCAACTATTGTTGCAGGTCAACCTTATGTAAGCACACCATTATTAACAGATCAAACTTTAATTATAAGAGAAGCCCAAATTATTCCATCTGGCGTACATAGTAGTAATTCTATAATAGAATATAGAGATACTGGCTTTATTAATGAATATAATGCTAGTAATTCAACAGGATTACCTAAATATTTTAGTTATTGGGATGAACAAAATATCGTATTAGCACCAATTCCAGACTTGACATATACCATGCAATTAAATTATATCTTGAAGCCAGCAGGATTATCTGCTAATAATACGACAACATATTTAAGTCAGCAATTTCCCACTGGTTTATTGTATGCATGCCTTGTTGAGGCGTACGGTTTTTTAAAGGGTCCGGCAGACATGATACAATTTTATGAACAAAAGTATCAAAGTGTGCTACAAGGATTCTCTATTGAACAAATGGGAAGAAGAAGACGAGATGAATTTCAAGAAGGTTCACCTCAAATTCAAAAACAAGGATAACAAATAGGAGATAAAAATATGGCTTTTACAGGTAATGCAATTGCAAATACTTTTAAACAACAGCTTTTTTCGGCTGGACATAACTTTAATACTACAGGTGGAAACACTTTTAGATTAGCTATGTATACATCTGCAGCAACGTTAACTTCAGATACAACTGTTTACACTTCTACAAATGAAGTGCAAAGTTCAGGATACACTACTGGTGGTGGAACACTTGTAAATGTAGGCCCCGTTGTTTCAAGTGGTGTTGCATTTATAAGTTTTAATGACTTGTCTTTTACAGGAGTTACTTTAACTGCAGCAGGCGCTTTAATTTATAATCAATCAAATTCAAGTGCAGCAGTATGTGTATTAGATTTTGGTGGAGACAAAACTGCAACAGCAGGAACTTTTACAGTTCAATTTCCAGCAGCTACAACATCAGCAGCTATTTTAAGAATCTCCGGATAATAGGAGTTCAACATGGCTATTGTTGACGGTTGGGGTAGAGGCGCCTGGGGAGAAGGCGCGTGGAATGAAAACGTTCCGGTTTTAGTTACAGGTCAACAACTTACATGCACACTTAATAGTGTAACTATAGTTGCAACTCAAAACCCTACGGTAGTTGTAACCGGCGAAGAATTACTTAAATCCATAGAAGGTATTGCTGGAATTCAAGCAGGTGGTAACGTTCAAGTTCCAGTCTTAGAACCATTAGAGACTATAACAGAAGGTATAGTATCTATTAAAATAGATGGTAGTACTTCTTTAACTGGTCAATTATTAACCACAGCTTTAAATTCAGTTACTGTATTAGCTAATGCTAATGTTGATGTAACCGGTCAATTATTAACTGCAAATTTAAATTCAGTTACAGTTTCAGCAAATGCGAATGTAAGTGAAACAGGATTTTTACTTCAATCTAATATTAATTCTGTAAGTGCTATTGTACCTGATGTTACAGTTGAATTAGATAATATAGATTTAAGTTTATTAGTAATAACAGATGGTCCTGAAAATATTTTAGGAAATGCCAATGTAAATGTAACTGGTCAACAACTAAGCGCAAATTTAAATAGTGTTTCTTTAACAGCGGCAGCTAATGTAAATGTAACTGGATCTTTACTTCAATCAATACTTGGTGATGTAACTATTGATATAGAATTTTCAACAATTGCTAACGTTACTGGTCAACAATTAACAGCTTCATTAAATAATGTAAATATAGCTTTAATTTCAAATCCAACAGTTAATGTTACAGGTCAACAAGCAACTACTTTATTAAATAATGTAAATATAGATTTAATTTCAAATCCAACAGTTAATATTACAGGTCAACAAGCAACTATTGCATTAAATAGTGTAACTCCAATAGCTAATGCTGATGTTGTTGTAACAGGTAAACAATTAACAGTTGAAGAAGGAATAGTAGATCCAGGTCCAGATGTAGCGGTTACAGGTATTGAAATGACAGCTGCCTTAGGTGTAGGCACAACTATTACCGGAACTGCTAATATAAATTTAACAGGTCAACAAGCAACTATTACATTAAATAGTGTAACTCCAATAGCTAATGCTAATGTTGTTGTAACAGGTCAATTATTAACAGCTAACATAAACTCAGTTACAGTTTCATTATTAACCCCTGTAAATGTAACCGGACAACAATTAACAGCAAATTTAAATAGTGTAACTCCAATAACTAGTGCTAATGTTGTTGTAACAGGTAAACAATTAACTATTGTAGAAGGTATAGTTGATCCTTCTCCCGATGTAGTTGTTACAGGTATTGGAATATCCGCTTCTTTAGCGGTTGGAACCGTAATTATTGGAACAGCTAGTGTAGATGTAGATGGCCAACAATTAACCTTAAATTTAAATAGTGTAACTCCAATAGCTAATGCTAGTGTTTCTGTAACAGGTAATATATTGACTATAGTTCAAAATAGTATTAATAATCAAGTTTGGACAGTGGTTAATACAGGAACTCCTGCAAATTGGACGGAGATTAACACAGCTGCATAAAAACTCTAAAATAAGGAATTAATATGGCATCAAGTTTTTCTAGCGATCTTAAATTAGAAATTATGACTACCGGCGAAAACGCTGGACAATGGGGAAATATTACCAATTCAAATTTAATCGTCCTTCAACAAGCAATTGCTGGATATGAATCAATTACATTAAATGGAACAACAGGTGCAACTCTTGTATTTTCAGATGGTGTTGTTTCCAATGGTAAAAATGCGGTTTTAAATTTAGCAGGAACACTTACATCTTCAGTTAACGTAATTGTACCTGATACAGGTTCTGGAACAGCCCCTGAAAAAGTATACATCTTAAAAAATGCAACTTCAGGTGCTTTTGCAGTTACATTTAAAACAACATCAGGAACGGGTGCTACATTTGCAGCTGCAGATAAAGGACATAAATTAGTTTATTCGGATGGAACAAATATAATAGATGTTCCCCTTGGAGTTCCGGGTGGATCAGATAAACAAATTCAATTTAATAATGCAGGATCTTTTGGTGGTATTACCATGGGAACTGCGGGACAAGTTTTATCAACAGATGGAACTACAGCATCTTTTACAGATCCATCAGGTGGTGGAACCTCGTGGCAAGCTGTTAAAAGTTCAAACTTTAATGCAAGCGCAGGTGAGGGATATTTTGTAAATACTTCAGGCGGTGCAATTACAGCGACTCTTCCAGCATCTCCAACTATTGGGCAAACTATTAAATTTATTGATTACGCAGGAACATTTGACACAAACAATTTAACTGTTGGAAGAAACGGAAAAAATATTCAAGGTCTTGCTGAAAATTTGACAGTATCAATTGAAAGAGCTGCATTTTCTTTAGTGTTTAGTGACAATACTCAAGGTTGGTTATTGGAGAATAAATAATGTCTACCTATGTAAATTTAAGGGGATATAATAATCAAGATACAAAAAATGTAGTTCCTTATCAAACTTTCCCAGCGAGTTTTATAAACACTGGTCAGGTTTGGTATGGTGCGGACAATAATTTTTACATACAAAAACAAACTGCAACGGTTAATTCTTGGTCAATAGGAAATAATCCTCCTGCAACATCTCCTTCTAATAGTTTTAGTTCCGGTGCATGTGGAACTCAAACGGCTGCTTTAGGATATGGTAAAATTCTTTCTCCAGCACCTGGTTTTAATCCTACTGCAGCTTCTATACTTGCAGAATCATATGATGGTACTAATTGGACAGGTATTGCTAATTTAAATACTATAAGATCTGGTGGAGCTAGCTCTACTGCGGGTTCTCAAACAGCTACCGTAGTTTTTGGTGGTTTTCTTAACAATCCACCAGCTCCACCTTCTGCTATTCGATCAAATACTATTTCAAAATGGGATGGCTCATCTTGGACAGCAGGAAATAATATGCCTTTTTTTAGATCAGGTTTAGGAGGGTCGGGCACTTCAACAGCCGCTTTAGCTTTTGGAGGAATTCAAAATCCCACAGCGCCAGCACCAACAAGACCAACAGGGACAGCTGCAAAATATGATGGTACAAATTGGACCAATGTTAATAACATGGCTACAACTCCTCTTGGAACATCTGGTTTTAGTGGTCTAGTAGGTACAGGTACTCAAACAGCTACTATTGGTTGGGCAGGTGGTCCACAAATTGGTGGAGATATGCAAGTATATGATGGTACAAATTGGACTAATATACCTAGGCTTACTGCACAAAGACGTAATGGAGGACTGGCAGGAACTTCAACTGCTGGTGTTGCTTTTGCAGGAATTCAAGGACAACCTGAAAGTGGTGTTGGAAGACAAACAGAAGTTTGGAATGGTACAACTTGGACCACACTTCTTGATAGAAATGTAGGAACCTCTAGTTGTCCTGGAGTAGGTAGTTCAACAAGTGCCTTAAGTGCAGCTGGTACTTTTAGTCCTCAGGCTCCTCCCTCTATATCCACCACTGAAGAATGGTCTACTAATTTATTTTCTAGCAAACTAACAACTTCTTAATATGAAATATTGTATTGCAAAAAACACAGGAAAAGGATTTTTTACACATCAAGATTCTTTATTATATAATTTTAAAAATTTTTTTGATATTTGGGTTTTAAAAGATAATATAGGAGATGTTGATTGGATTAAGAGAGTCAATGGAATTGAAAAAACAAAAGATGAAGCACAAGCATTATTAGATGCTGAAATATTAAAATTACAAAATGAGTGGGATTTAAATAATCCTAATATAACTGAAGAAGATGAAATTTATTTAACAAGGCCTATTAGACAAATATTACCATGAGTGATTTAAAACAAATACAAGGATATAAAGTTCAATCTTTAAGTTCAAATCCATCACCATTAATAGTGGGACAGTTTTTTTATGACACTGCTACAAATACTTTAAAAGTTGTAGTAAATGTAGCTGGAACACCTACTGTTAAAACAATAACCGCACCTTAATATGAGCCTTTATAGAGAAATACAAGGATACACTTTTCAATCTTTAAGTTCAGATCCATCTCCGTTAGTACCTGGACAAATATGGTACAACACTACTACTGATACTGTAAAATCTTCAAAATTAGTTGGCACTTGGGCAAGTGCAAATAACATGGTTAGTGCTCGTCCAGGAACAGCCACCGTTGGAATTCAAACTGTTGCTTTAGCTGTAGGTGGTAATGATCCACTAGGTTTTAGTGGTTTAACAGAAAAATATGATGGTACAAATTGGACTAGTGTTACTGCTGCTCCTTTTGGGGCAGGTTATTCTGGTGCAGGAACTCAAAATTCCGCCTTAGCTTTTGGCGATAATTTTCCGTCAGTAACAACTACTGCTAAATATGATGGTACTAATTGGACGTCAGCTAATAGTATGACTAACGCACGTGGTTTAGCAGGTGGATGTGGTACTCAAACAGCGGCTCTTGCTTGTGGGGGACGTAATCCTTCTTCTCCTACTACTGTTACAGCTACAGAATTATATGATGGTACTAATTGGACAGCTGTTGGTACTTTGAATTTTAGTAGACCAACAGGAGGACAAAAAGCAATAGGAATTTCAACTGCTGCTTTAGTTATGGGAGGAAGTTCATCATTTCCATCTACTTTTTCACTTTGGCAAACTGAATCTTATAATGGAACAAGTTGGACGCAAGTTAATAATTTGAATGTAGCAAAAGGACAATGTGGAGCAGCTGGTACAGCAACATTAGGATTATTTTATGGCCAAACTACTGAACAATGGACAAATACAGCTTGGTATACTGATACTTCACCTCCTACACCAAGTCCTGCTGGGTGCGGAACACAAACAAGTGCTTTAACTGCCGGTCCTACTTGTTTAGAATGGGAATATACTGGTGTTTCTACAAATACTATAACTATTTCATAAGTCTTTACTTTAATATTAAAAGTGTGATATAGTTAATGAAGAATGACAAAAAATATACAGCCTTTAATACAAACAGATTACTTATCCTCGCTTTTACAAGAAGAAGATTTTATAAAATTTAAAGAACTTACTTCTGAATTAAAAGATACTTGGACTAAAAAACAAATTTTTAGAACAAAAACAGAAATGAGAATTTCTGTTCTATCTGATTATAAACATCCTAATAATGCATCTAAATATTGGCAATGTGTTAGAGAACAAAATGCTCATTTTGAATGTTTAATTGCTTTATCATTTGATTATAGAAGAAATGATATTGAGATAAAAAAAGTACAAAAAAAATTAGAAAATGAAAAAGATGGATTAGAATTAGAATTAATTAAAATAGAATTAGATGAAAAATTATATGCAAAGGCTTCGATGGAACTTACTGCAAAAGATAGAATGAGAGAAATTAATGAATGGTCTAAATTAAAAAAAGAATTTAATGATGGAAATTTTGATGATGTAAATGTTGATACACATCAAAGTGAGGCTTATAAATATATATTAGAAAATAGAGCTAAAACTTTAACACCGGGATCTTCTCAACCTGAAGTATTTAATGTTTTAACACAACTAGAAACCTTAAATAGACTTCATAAAGAAGGAATATTACCTTCACCAAATAAAGAGGCTATTACTAATATTAGTAAACCGAATAAAGAAAATATTAGTATTGGTAAACCCAATAATGAAATTTGATTATATATCTATAGGTCAATCTATTTTACGCTATGAGACGCCTCTAGATATTTTCTTAACCATTAATTTAATTTACGAACAAAAATTTAATCAATTAGAACAAGCAAATCGTCAATTAATTGGTAAAATTAAAGATGAACATTCTTTTTTTTATAATGGAGAAGATGAATCTAAAATTAAAAAACATGATCATTTACCATTAAATGTTAAACAATGGTTCATGGAAATGTTTAAACATTATTTAGAATTTAATAATATTAAAGATTATAAAATGCATCTTAATTCAATTTGGGTTAATGAAATGAAAGCTCATGAATATAATCCTGTACACGTCCACCAAGGTGATTTATTTACGGGACTATCTTCAGTTATGATTTTAAAATTACCAAATACTTATGGTATAGAATATTCAGCAGAACAAACTCCACAAAATGGTAAACTACAAATACTGGGTGCAGCTAATGGTCAATTTGCAAAAGTAGATTATCAACCACCAATGGAACTAAGGGATTTTTATGTTTTTCCATATGATATGAGACATTGTGTATATCCATTCAATGGAACAAATGACACAAGAAGAACATTAGCAGCTAACTGCGATGTATTATATAACCCAATACAGAATAGAGGAGCATAATGATAATAACAGAACCACGTTGGAAATCGTTAATAGTTGAAACAACGGGACCAATATTTACACCAGAACAATGTCAATTAATTATAGATGCAGGAAGATCTGAACCCGTGCAAAATGGACAAATAGGAGGGGGAGCAACTGGAGTGGTTGATACTAAAACAAGAACTTCTCACATTAGTTGGATTCCATTTAATAAGATGCCTGAAATGTATGCAACATTAGAACGTGTTATGAAACAAACTAATGGTAATCATTTTGGTTTTGAAGGAATGCAAATTACAGAACAAGCTCAATATACAGAATATCCATCAGGTGGATTTTATGATTGGCATATAGATTCTGATATAGTTGGAATGAATGAACCACCGGTTCGTAAAATATCTATGACATGTTTATTATCTCATGAATCTGAATTTGAAGGGGGTGGACTTGAACTTATGTCAGATGGTAAAATTGCAAGACCTAAGCAAGGACAAGCTATATTTTTCGCTTCATATATTAGACATCGTGTAATACCAATTACAAAAGGAGTTAGAAAATCATTAGTGATGTGGTTTGGAGGACCTTCTTTTAAATGAATAGAGAATTATATTTTGCAACACCTATTTATATTAAAGATTTAGGTACACAAGAGTTTAATACACAATTAGAACAAAAAATTATTAATTGGTCTAAACAAGATAAAGGTGTTTTAAAAACTAATGTAAAAGGTTGGCATAGTGAAACTAATATGCATGAAAAACCAGAATATAAAAATTTAGTAAATATATTATATGAAGCACAAAATTTTATTTATAATGATGAGTTATTAGATAATGAACCTTATCTTGGAAATATGTGGGCCAATATTAATCCACCCGGTGGATATAACAGACCCCATACCCATCCTAATTCATTATGGTCTGGAGTGTATTATGTTAGAGCTTCTAATAATAGTGGACATTTAAAAATAGAAGATCCTAGACCTTGTAGTTTAATATCAAGGCCAAAACGTAAACAAGGGGAGTTACAAAAACATTTATGGAATGAAGTAAACTTTGAACCAGTGACAGGAAGACTTATAATGTTTCCTTCATGGCTTAATCACTCTGTTGAAACAAACCAATCTAATGATATAAGAATATCTGTATCATTTAATTTTTTACAGAGAGGAATGTTCGTATGAGTTTTCAAACTAATAAATATCAAGTTATTAAAAATGCAATTTCTTATGAACTTGCAAACTTTGTATTTAATTATTTTTTACTTAAACGCGATGCAGTAAATTTTATGTATAAAAATAACTTTATTGCTGAAAATATGTTATTTGGAACATGGAAAGATCAACAGGTTCCAAATGTTTATTCACACTATGCTGACTTTGTTATGGAAACATTATTAATGAAAGTTATGCCTGTTATGAAAGAAAAAACTAATTTAGATTTAATACCTACTTATTCGTTCGCACGCGTGTACGAGAAAGGTTCTATATTAAAAAGACATAAAGATAGACCCTCATGTGAGATATCTACAACATTAAATCTAGGCGGCGATCCATGGCCAATTTTTATAGATCCAACAGGAAGTGATAATATAATAGATGAACATAAAAATATACATAAACCAAATGCACCTGCTGGAACAAGAGTGGATTTAGAACCTGGTGATATGTTAGTTTATTCTGGATGTGAATTAGAACATTGGAGAGAAGAATTTACAGGGGATGTTTGTGGTCAAGTTTTCTTACATTATAACCATGTAAATGGACAGTTTGCAGATTCCAATTTATATGATAAAAGACCTTTATTAGGAGTACCATCGTTTGTGTTAAAATAGTGTAAATCAACGGATTTGGTGGTATAAAGATTTCTTATGCCATTACAGAAAATACAATTTAAACCTGGATTTAATAAATCTCAAACAGCAACCGGTGCAGAAGGTCAATGGATTGATGGAGATAATGTTAGATTTAGATACGGAGAACCTCAAAAAATAGGTGGTTTTGTAGAACTAGTAGATAATACATTATCTGGCCCTGCAAGAGATCAGCTTACTTGGACTGCATTAGATGGTAAAAGATATGGAGCAATTGGAACATCTAAATTATTAATTATTTATTACGAAGGAGAATTTTTTGATATTACTCCTCTTGATACAGCATTAACTTCTTGTACTTATACATCTACAACTGGATCATCAACTGTTACTATTAATAAATCAAATCATGGATTAGAAACTGGAGAATATATCAAATTTTCTTCTGTAACAACTCCAGGAGCTCCTACTACAAGTTATACTTCAGCAAATTTTACAGATAACATTTTTGAGATTCAATCAATCGTAAACGTTAATTCTTTTAGAATTAAAATGCCAAGTAATGAAACAGGAACAGGAGTTACAGCAGGTGGAACAATTACAACTAATCCTTATATTACAGTCGGACCTACTGTACAAAGTTCTGCTTTTGGATGGGGAACAGGTTATTGGGGTGGATCAATTCCAGGTTCTACTTCAAATCAATTAAATGGAGCAATTAATAATTCTACTGCAACTATTACAGTAGATTCAACAACAGGTTTTCCCGCTACTGGAACAATAAGTATTGATTCTGAATTAATTACTTATGCAGGTTTAACTGGAACCACTTTTACCGGTTGTGGAAGAGGTGTAAAAGGTACAACAGCAGCATCACATTTAGATAATGCACTTGTACTTAATGCTTCAAGTTGGATTAATTGGGGATTACAATCAAACACTGCTTCTACTACACTTGCTCCTGGATCATGGTCACTTCATAATTTTGGTCAAATACTTGTTGCTACAATTAAAAATGGTAAAACTTTTACTTGGGATCCTTCTGCAATAACTTCTCTTACAACAAGAGCTACAGTTGTTGCAAATGCTCCAACAGCTTCTATTATGACAATTGTATCAGATAGAGATAGACATTTATTTGCAATGGGAACTGAAACTACAATTGGAACACCATCTACTCAAGATCCAATGTTTATAAGATTTTCAAATCAAGAAGATATTAATACTTGGAATCCAACGGTTACAAATACTGCAGGAACTTTTAGACTAGATACGGGTAACGAGATTATAGGAGCTGTACAAGGTAAAGATTATATTCTTGTATTAACGGATCAAGCTGCATACGTTGTTCAATTTGTAGGTCCTCCTTTTACATTTTCAGTTAGACAAGTAGGAACAAATTGTGGATGTATTGGTCAACATGCAATAATTTACGCACAAGGTGCAGTATTCTGGATGGGTTTTGGCGGAGGTTTTTTTGTTTATGATGGTACCGTTAAACAAATACCTTCTCTTGTTGAAGATTTTGTATTTAGTAATACTGAAGATGCCTTAGGAATTAATTACGGTGCAAATCAAATTGTATTTGGATACCATAATTCTTTATTTAATGAAGTAGGTTGGTTTTATCCAAAAAATAATCCTACACCTTCAAATCAAGTAGATAGAAACGTTATTTATAATTATGTTGAGAATACATGGGTAGTTGGATCTTTAGCTAGAACAACATACAATAGTTCTGGAACTTTTTCTTTACCTTACGCAACTCAATTTAATCCTACAGGTACTCCTACTTTTCCAACTATAAATGGAGTTACAAACTTATTTGGTTCTACCAAATATTGGGAACATGAAAGTGGAACAAATGAAGTAGATGCAAATGGTAATAAAACCGCATTAACTTCTTTTATTAAATCTGGAGATTATGATATATCGGAACAAGGTTTAGGTGGAGATGGTCAATTAATTATGCGTGTTAAAAGATTTATACCAGATTTTAAAAACTTAGAAGGTAATGCAAAAATAACTTTGTTTTTTAGAGATTATCCAGCGAATACTGACTCAACTCCTTCTAGTATACCTCCTACAATTACAGGGCCCTTTACTATTACATCATCTACTGATAAAGTAGATACTCGAGTTAGAGGAAGACAAGTAAGTTTAAAAATTGAAAATGATGCAATAGATGAAACTTGGAGATATGGAACTTTAAGATTAGATATTGAAGCAGGAGGAAGAAGATAATGGCAAAAATAACAGCATATATACCAGAACCTAAAAGTCAATATGATCCTTCAAATCAAAGACAAATATTAGAATCTTTAACTACAATGAAAGATCAATTAAACTTTTCTTTTCAAAAAGATTTGAAAGATGAAATGGAAACTTTTAGTTGGTTTTTAATTGGAACCGGACGTAAAGTTAAAACAAATATTTTTTCAAGTGGAGCAATAGTAACAGGTAAATCTTTAACTGCATCTTTAGCTTCAGTAAGCGTATTAACATAATGGCAATATTTTATAAAATAAAAGGATACGATTTAAGCACATCTAATTTAACAACGGTATTAACTAATAGCGCTTCTACCGTTGCAATTATTAAAGAAATAAAAGTTGTAAATGATACAGTTTCTGAAGTTTTAGTAAATTTTAGTTTTACAGATATTTCTGAAACAACGAGCTATAAATTTTTTAATACAAAAATATCCGCTAATTCAACAGACGACGCAGTTAATAACGCTCTTATTTTAGAAGAAGGGGATAGCCTTTCATTTCAAGCAGATACAGCAAACGCTATCTCTGGACAAATCTCTTATGCTTTGCTAAGTAGGGTAGGAGAAAATGGATAATTTACCTAAAATAGAATGTCAGACAGTAGAAATAATAAAAAGTAAAAAAACTGGAAAGACATATAATACAATGGAAGATTTTCTAAAAGAAAACACAATGGAAGATCTTCAAAAAGATTTGTCTATTACAATTACAAATAAAGGATTAGAACTGTTTGAGAAAGTAATGAAACAAAAATGAATCCAAGAGGAGGAACAGAGCTACAAGTAGAGCTGTTAGAAAGATACGTAGATAAAAAATTACTAGAGCAGGTACAAATAACAACATCTGTACCAGAAAAAATACCTCTACATCCAACTAAATTAAACATACTTTGGCAACAGAATTCATACGATCAAGGCAATTTAGTCCCGTGGTTTAAAGATAAAAGTAATCACGATAAATATGATTGGTATGTATTTAATTCACATTGGTGTTATGAAAAATATAGAATGATATTTAATATACCTACACATAAATGTTTAGTAATTAAAAACGCAATAGATAAAATTAAACCTAGAAATTTAAAATATAAAAAAGGTGATCCTATTAAATTAATTTATACCTCAACACCGTGGAGAGGATTAAATGTACTTCTTGCTGCAATGCAACTTGTTAAAAACCCATTAATTCATTTAGATGTATATTCTTCAACACAGGTTTATGGAGATAAATTTAAAGAAGTAAACGATGATAAATTTAAAGATTTGTATGATCAAGCTAAACAACTTTCTAATGTAACCTATGTTGGTTACAAACCAAATGAATTTATTAAAAAAAATTTAAATAATTATCATATATTTGCATACCCAAATATTTGGGAAGAAACATCTTGTATTGCAGCAATAGAGGCTATGGCTGCAGGACTCTATTGTATTACAACTAACTTTGGTGCACTATTTGAAACCTGTGCCGAGTTTGCACTTTACGTTCCTTATGAAAAAGAATTTATAAAACTAGCAACTACTTTTGCGTCAGTTATTGATGCAGTAGCCGACCAGCTACACGAAAAGAACGTTGAGGAACATTTAAAATTTCAAATAGATTATACAAACAAATTTTATTCATGGGATTTTAGAACAAGCACATGGAATAATTTTTTACAAGGAGCGATAGATGCAAGACTCAAGTAAACCCATCTGGATTAAAAAAACAACAGAAGGTAAAGTTATTAATAAATCTGAACCTACATATAAAATATTTGTAGCAACTCCTGTTCATAGTGAGTGTTCTATACATTACACACAAGCATTATTAAAATTTCAACAACAATGTATGATGAATAATATTTTAGTATCTTTCTCTCTTCTTAAATCATCTTTAATTACACAAGGTAGAAATTTGTGTGTAGCTAAATTTTTAGCAGACCCTGTTAAATCTACACATCTTTTGTTTATAGATTCAGATATTGATTTTAATTTTGAAACAATATTAAAGATGTTAAGGTTTGATAAAGAAGTAATAGCAGCACCTTATCCAATGAAACATATACATTGGGAACAAATATGGGAAAAATTACAACAAGGTAAAATTAAAACTAAAGATGAATTAATGAGAGCTGGATTTATTTATCCAATAAAAATGGATAACGCAGTAAACCCAGATAGTAAACAAGTTACAATTACTGATGGTGTTATGGAAGTTTCACACGCACCAACTGGATGTATGTTAATTAAACGACAAGTATTTGATAAGATGATTGAAGCTTATCCTGGTGATTTCATAGATCAAGCTACAATAATAAATGGAGAATTTAAAACTGATCCTTACATGTATAATTTCTTTGATACTATACATGAACCAGAAACTAAAAGGTATTATGGAGAAGACTTTGGTTTTTGTAAAAAGTGGACTAAAATAGGTGGAAAATGTTATTGTTATGTAGATGATTTTATAACTCATGTTGGTGAGTATCAATATAAGGGTAGATTAGTAGATAATTTGGAATTCGTTAAAACCGTTGACGATATTAATAAAAACAAGTAAAGTATACGTTTTCAGGACTTTGTGCCTGCCTATAATAACTTATTAATATGACAATAGCGCGAGCACAAATGTATAGACAATTATATCAAATGGGTGGAATAGGATCATTACCAATGGATTATGGTCAACCATTAGAGGTTCCTCAACAACAACCTTCATTTTCTTCAGCGCGAAATATTACAACGAATCCACTATTAAATTATGGACAACCACAATTAGGTGGAGGCACACCTTTAACAATGGCGGGGGGTGGTATGTCTAGATTAGGTTATCAAGAAGGTGGAATGGGAATTATAGGAGCAATGCCACAAGATGCTGGTATGATGCAAGAAGGTGGTCAGGAACAAACTGCATTACTTACAATTATACAATTATTAATCGAACAAGGAATTCCACCAGAGCAAGCAGAAGAACTTGCAATGCAAATATTACAAGTATTTAATCAAGGTGGTGCACCAGCAGTTGAAGAATTTGCAAATCAATTAGAACAAGAAGAAGGAATGCCAGAAAATAGAACTATGATGGCTGGTGGTGGTATTACAGGAATATATCCAAGACAAGGTTATTTTTTTAAAGGAGTTGTTAAAGCAGTAACAGGAGCAGTTAAAGGAGTAGCAAAAGCAGTTAAATCAGTTGCTAAATCTCCAATAGGACAAATTGCTTTAGCTATTGCAGCGCCTTATGCAATGTCGTATGCTTTTGGTCCAGCGTTCGCAACTTTTGGAAATGCTACTCTTGGTACATTTGGAGGAGCAGCTTTAAGAGCAGGTATATCTAATTTAGCAATACAAGGAATTTTAACAGGGAAAATAAATCCTAAACAAGCTTTACTAGCTGCAGCAGCTGGTGGTGCAATGGCAGGTTTTCAAGGAGCGGATGCTATGGCAGCAAGAGATGCAATGAATGCAGGAGACTATATGCAATATGGTAGCTCTGTTCAAGAAGGACTTGGTACATCTATTCCTTTAAAGAGTGGTGTTATACCTTCTGATATAGGTTC
>Ga0208974_1000357_pt1 | contig 19734 bp, 34 predicted proteins | sample GreLakmeER15MSRF_FD_187699 | JGI IMG/M metagenome (GOLD analysis project Ga0208974, IMG submission 187699) | Freshwater lentic microbial communities from great Laurentian Lakes, MI, USA - Great Lakes metaG ER15MSRF (SPAdes) | ecosystem: Environmental > Aquatic > Freshwater > Lake | place: Great... | reverse complement strand
CAACCCAATTTCATATCTATAAATCTACAAGGGGCGTCTAATTCATTAATACTTTCTCTTAATTCTTTTTCTGCTTCTTCATCTGTAATAAATTTACTGCTATATACGTATCCATTTCCTATCCTAGTAAAAATAGGAATAGTAAATCTCCAACCCGCATTCATAGTAGTTGCTTTAGTATACGGAACACATTCGGTATTTGGATCGGAATATTGTTTTTGAATCACTACGCATCGGTCATTTAATAGATAATCCTCATAAGAATTGAAAGGAACATTTAAACTTTGTCCCAATAGTTTAGATTCAAACCCCGAACAATCTATATAAAGATCAGCCGAAAATATTTCATTGGTATTATCTATTAATTGATATATACCATTTTCATTTGTTACAACACTTGTAATAGAAGTATCCACATGTCTAACCTTTGAGGATATTTTTTTCTTTATAGTTTCTACAATATCATTTGCTGAAAAATGAACTGCACCAATATTACTAGGAGAAGTTAATAAATTAAAATCTAAATTTCCTTTAAATTTGTGGCTTTTATTAGATTTTGCAATATTATAACAACTGTTATTATCTATATACTCAGAATAATTTTTATCAGCAAAGTAGTTGGCAATATGTAAATTATAATTTAAAATATAGTTAGTAAAATCATTATCTACAAAGTACGGCTTATCTGTCCATCCGGACAATTCTACTCCGAGTTTTAAACTAGCATTACTCGATTTCATCCAGTCGGTTGGCTCTAATCCGCATTCTACTAAAAATCCGGCAGTAAAAGGTTGGGTGCCTTCACCGACTCCGATAGTTCCTTTTTTAGTATCTTCTATAAGAGTGATGAATACTTTTTTTCTTAGTTTGGTTACTAATCCTAGTGCAGTTAACCAGCCGCTAGTACCTCCACCTAAAATAATGATATGCTCTATTTGTTTCATGTTCTTGATCTTGTTGCTCCAGGTAATCCGATATATGGTCTATGATCCCATTTATAATCGCGATAGTTTCCTTTTTTGTCTACGTAATGTAGGAATGCTTGTGTTTGCCGTTTTCCTTCATAGGGCAAACGCCAATGATTTAGTATATCACCTTTATACACAATAAGGTCACCGGGATTTAAACTAATTGGAAATTTTTTATTTTCTAAATCTTCAAACCAAATTTCCCATGGTTTTTCATCTATAGAAATATTTAATGTACAAGAATATTCGCAACTTGGTCTATCTGTATGTTCTGCCATTTCGGCACCATTATAATATATTCTTGCGTATGTGTATGTCGGATATAAGCTTTTACCTGTAACTTCTTCCATTAAGGGTTGCAATTGCAACGATAATGCTTCAAATGGAAGAGCAGAATAGTATGAAAAGCTTTTTGATATTTGCGTATCGGCAAATGCGTAAAGATCAGATTCGTTTTTACCTGTTCTCATATACTCTAATTTTTTTATTAATTCAAATTGAGTATCGAGATTACCTAATAAATCTGTAGAGACTGCTTCTCTAACTACTTCATATAAATTTGGTTTAAACATAATATTTTTAATGTAAGCCTAGTTCTTTTTAAAGGAAGAACTAGTAAAAAACCTATTTAATTAAAACCCAACATTAATACCAAGGCCCCAAGCATTCTCTTGAATGTCTTGATAGCTCTTGCTTGCATTAACATTTAATGCAACATTCTTAACAACGGGAATGCTGTAAGTACCAAATACTACAGATTGTTTTGTTTCTGTAGAAGCAGTTGTACCTACACGGGTTTTAACACCTGCCAAAGCAAAACCTGGACCTGCTTTTAAACCTGTAGTTGCACCTAATAGGCCGTATTGGTAATTTGCGCCACGAGCACCATTTGCTCCATTGTCAAATCCAACACCAATAAATGGTGTGAAGATGCTAACAGCTTTGCCGCCAGTAACTTCTAAGCTATTGAACATGCCGCCAGTGTGTGATACTGCAGTGCGACCTTGTACGCCCAATTGAATTCCGTTTAGATCTTTACCTGCACGAATATATTGAGCAGTGCTCATAACACCCGAGGTTTGATCTTTAACAGCATCAACATCTACGCTAAAATAATCCGCAGCAGATGCTGCAAATGCGAAAGCAACCAAAGTTGCACTAATAATTTTCTTCAAGTTAAACTCCTTTTATTAATAAAAGGTTGGTTATTCTGTTACGAGGAAACCAACCGAAACCCTAAGCAGCGTTTAGGCTGCTAATGCGAACTGTTCGTCGTTTGCGTTTACGTTATTTGCTTGATTAACGGTCATCGCCTACCGTGCTGTCCACGCATGTACTTGTTGCCCTGTCGAATCTAGGTCACCCCCATCAAAAGCATTCTTAATCTCCAGCATACTTGTGGCGATCAATCCACTTTCAACCTTCTCCGATCCTGCGTCCAGTTTAGAATACTTTTGGTGGAGGTGGGGGGATTCGCACCCCCGTCCAAGACACTTTTCTCTTTGCTTCATACAGCAATATCTCTATTATATATTGTCTAGAAAAAATAATCTATAAATTAGTTATTCAAATACCTTTTATTCTTTTATATTCTGCACGTAATTTTTTGAATTCGGATACCCAATCATCTCGACGTTCTTGAAATATTAATGGTTGTTCATTATCTACACCCATAATAACAACTAATCTAGAAACAGGTTTGCCGGTCATTTCTTCAAATGCAACCGCATACGCAGAACATTGAATAAAATAATCATGAATATCGTCTCTAGTTTTTAATCGCTTAGATGTTTTAAAATCGATAACCGATAGTTTACCTTTATATTCTGCAATACAATCTACAGTACCTGCTACTTCAAGATGATTGGAATATAAAGAAGATTCTAGTGCGTGAATGTTATTGATATCGGATAGATGTGGCTTTACATTGTTCCACATTTCCGTATCAAACATATTTACTGTAACATTTTCATTCAGTAAATGTTTTTCGCATAATGTATGTAACCTGGTACCTCGTCTTGCAGCAGTACTAGATATTCTGTTTGCCTCTTCTTCGCCTACTCTTTTACGCCATTCTAAAATTGCTTTTTTCTTAAGTAGACCCGTCACAGTAGTAACCGACGGATATTTTTTACCCGTCGGTGTTTCATAAACTCGAGTACCATCCTGGGAAGTAACACGCTTAAGCTTTGGAAGCTCACATAATATATGATTAAACATTATGCCCAATCGTCCCCTTCTTTTTTCTCAGGAACAAACTTAGAAAGATCTGGAGGTTTCCATCCTTCCGGCTTTAAAATTTTTCCATCCTCGCGCCGAATAACTTTGCCTGTAGTTTTATCTATTTTTGATAGATTACTTTCAGCAACTGCTTTCCATGCCCCGTCCCAATTAAATTTTTTCATGCGGCAATAACCTAGTATTACCCAGATCATATCCATGCACGCATCCAACTCTTCTACATCGTCTTCATTTTTAATTGCATCTACAAATTCTTTATACTCTTCGTGAATTAACTCTTTGTATAAATTTGCATTTTCTTCGGATGGGTTTTGTTCACACGCAATTTGAAAAGAAATAACGTCTAACGGCATACTTATCATAATATTATCCTTTGTTTATAAAACTTCTAAATTATGGTCCCAGTGTTTTTTTCTGTCCTCAAGACCAATTGTACCACCGTTGATCTTCTTTGTCATTGCTAATATGTCCTTTTTATCAGCAACTTCATTAAGACCATTTTTTTTCCAGAACCAGCAAGCAGATTCAATGGCGCCATCTATTGTTTCCAAATACTTGATAGTTTCATTCATATCTTTGCCGATTGCTTTTGCAAATGCAGCATAGTTATCGTGACCTGTTAATTGAATAGCACCCCGACCCCGATATTTATAACCATCACCCGACGCTTCGGGTCCGTTACCCATTCTGCCGCCATATACTTTGTTAGCAATCATTTCCGGTTTGCGCTCGTACTTTGCAGCTGTAGCATCATCGGGGAAGTATTTACCGAATACACCTCGAAGACCCTTTGCTCCATAATTTAAATTTTCTTGTAGTACAGTAAATCCTGCAGACTCGTGTCCACATTGTGCTAAGAAACCTGCTACCCTTTCCTTGGTGTTGATTTCATATTTTTCTAATATTTTGTTTAGTGCCGCTGTTAGCGCAGGAACATTTTTGTTCTGTGAAACGCAGCTTGATATTTGTTGTTCTGTTAATTGCATATTTTCCCCTATAGTTATTATTCGTACATGGTTTCATACTTCAACCGTGCTAATATATATTCCTTCACTATAGCGGATCTAACAATATCATCTACACCAAATTCAAATGTTTTAAAATTTGGCATCATATCTGCTATGACCATAAATTTTTTCAGACCCGACATATCATGTTTTTTGTACAAGTCTGTTTGTCTAAAATCTCCACAGAATAGAATTTTAGATCTATCTCCTACTCTTGTCATTATTGAATTTAATTCCATGTCTGTCATATTCTGACATTCATCTACAATAATGATAGAATTACTTAATGTAATGCCTCGTACAAAAGATGTTATTAAAAATTGAACAGCTTTTTGTTCTAACAATCTTTGGTATGCGTCAGGCCTCTCAAATAAGTCTGCGCAAATTTCTATATACGGTTCTGTATAAACTTCTGTCTTTTCTTTCTCGTCTCCCGGTAAATGTCCTATATCTCTGCTGGGCACTGCAGATCTTACTATGACAACTTTATTAAAATTACTTGATTTTTCTAAAACTTCTTCCAAAGCATGGTATAGTGCAATATAGGTTTTTCCTGTTCCTGCAATACCATGTAATAACATTATCTGCGATTCGTCGTATGCGTCAAAAAATCCTTTCTGATTTTCAGTTAATGGTTCTATTGTTTTCATGTCATCTAATCTTAGTTTTAACTTATTATTGGCAATAGTAAGTTGAGGTTTTTGAATAGATTGAGTTTGAAGATTTGTTTTAGTTCTTGCCATGAATGCCCTCGTTAAATGGAACGATAGGAGGACAACCTTGTTAGGTAATATCCTCCTCGAATTGAGAAATAAAAAATATCATCTATTTTAGCGTCGGCTCAATTTATCTTTAAGATTCGCGTGTCTGCCATTGGCAGCGCTAATCCTAGATAACACTTCTCGAAACCCGTTGTCAATAGTTCGAAGACCTAAACGCACTGGGTCTCCTATTTGCATAGTACTATGATGGGATTCGTGATTTGTTGATTTGCAGGATGTGCATTCTTGTTGATCTTTGTCATCAAATTTACAAAAGACTTCAAATATGTGGGAACACTGGGAACATTTTAAATCGTACATTGGCATAAAGTAAACTCCTATATTTTTATTTATACCTAACTATAATTGAACCATTGCGGAGTACTGCGTTTTTTCCAATTTGCGAGATGTATTTTGTTTTTTATATAATAATTCTGATATGACGCAATAGAATCACCTGGGATTTTCACATCTTCAGGCATAGCAGGAGTAGGTTGTGTAAAACCACTATTGCCAATATTACTAGGGATATTCTTAAGTAAAACATAACAAAGGCCATCTCTTTCAACTTTATGAGTTTTGCTATACCGATACGTGTATTCTTCACACAATGCGAGCAACATATTAGCTAACCAAATATAGTTCTCAGGTGATTGTCTCACCCAAATTGCTGAAGGATGATTGATATGTGTAGAAGCATAGAGAGTAGAATCAAGATAGCCAGAAAGTACATATCTTTTTTGTTTGCGACCAGTTTTACTGTAGCCATCAATGAGAGTGCCATCAAGAAAACGATGAGCAGTAGAAAGTAATTGAGCATATTCAAGTATCATTTTAACAACGTGTTTATCATTGTGCATCTCAGCACACTCTGCAGGATTGTGATCCAAATAAAATATATTCATAGCGATTCAATAGATCTAAGTATACCTATAATAATTTGTTTTGTTTTACTAGAAAAAATGGTAGAGGATTTCGCCTCTACCAATGCCTTAATAACTGTCAACGGATCGTAATTTTCTAATGTATTTTCTGTAACTTTTTCTGGTAATTCTGAGAATACATTTAATGACATTACTGTTACAAGTATCTCTTCCTCCGTATACAAAGGAATCTTGTAACCTTTAAATAAAGCTCGTTTTTCTGGGAATCTATAGATCTTAGCATTCATCTAGTATTTATAAACTAAGCCAAGATTTAACCTTTTCGATTGTTTCATTTGCATTTGTGTGCAAAGATACATACCCATCCATGACTACAAAGTCGTCACACACATCTTGCGTATCATCAATCAAAAAAGATTGATTATTTGCGAACCCTTTTTTGTACCAACGACCAGGAACAATAATTGCAGGAAAATTAATAGAGTTTTTACACAACCAATTAATTTTTTGAGATTGTACTGATGCGTGATCTTTAAATCCGCCGCTAGATGATAGAATCGCAATGTCTGCTTTTTTGTTAACAGAATTTAGAAATTCGACCAACTCAGTTGCACCTTCATGCAGATCAAAGGTTTCGAAATGCTTGTCATCCACAATTGTACGCCAGTGTTGCCCAAATTTATTACGAGCCTCACTTGGAGCATGACCAAACAATTCTACAAATCTTGAATTGAAGTCTGCAAGGACTCCATCCATGTCTACATATATTTTCTTAATCATTTTACTTTGTTGCTACTATCTGCAACATCCTTGTCTTCACGCAATTCAATAAACACGGGCAAGAACAAACTTTCAACACCTGATCTATCTTTAATACGAGCATTATATTTGACAGTGACAATTTTTCCTATTACTTTACTGTGAGTATATGCATCTCGTTGTTCATCGGAATACCCCGAACCAACATTAACACGAATAACACCGTCGCTTGATTCACACACCAATGCTCCGAGCCGACCCTTATTTTTACCAGTACCTTCTTCCCAATCAACAACAACCAATTCACATTCCAATTCACCTTTGAATTTAATTTGTTCTTTAGACCGTCGATCTTCCCAAATACCTGTTTTGGATTTTAAGATTGTGCCTTCTTGGCCTTCAGCAAGAAACTTCTCAAAAATTACCTGTGCAGAATAAAGATTATTGACTTCTTTATTCCAAACCAAGTCTACATAATGTCTAAACTGATTAAACTGACCTTTGACGTGTGAAATAGAATTACCTAATTTAGCTAGACGAATATTATACGGTTCCGTATCTTTGCTTGTCTGGAATGAGCTAAGAGGAATAGCATCCCAAAGAGTTGCTCGTACATTTTCCGATTCCTCCATACTCATAGTACCCTTAATTGCTTTAGATAAAATGCCATTGCCTGTTTGTCTATTGACTGGCTTGCCTGCATAATCAGCAATCAACAATTCACCATCAAACACCATGTCTTGTCCATAGTGTTCTGCCATCTTAAGAAAAGGTACACTAAAAGATTGATTAGGGATGCTTAATGTCTTGCCATTACGAGATCTAAATTCTACAGTGTTGCCTCGGGTGATTGCGTTGAATCGCATTCCGTCAAGCTTAAGCTGGACGTACGCTGGGAAGGAGATTTTGTCAACGAGTTTTTGGTCGTATCCAGAAGCCAACATAATTGGGTATGTCGAGACAACTCCTGGCCAAATTTTGTTGACTGTTGCTTCGGAGACTCCACACCGCATGTCTTTTGCAATAATACGCTCAATGATCTTTGCATCTTCATGATTAACCGATTCTAAAATAGTTTGTAAATGAGAAATACCTGCGTTACCAGTATGTACTCGCAAATAAAGAAAGTCCAACTGATTCAATGCATCATCTAAAGGAACACCTGTATCTTTAGGTTGATATGTAGGGATCTTGCGAATATAAAACTGAATAAACGGATCTAACGCCAAATGAAATACTCGTTTAAGTAATTCATTGTTCTTATTTTTAATAAGAATAGCTTCTTTAGCTAGACGGGAATTGTCTGATGCTAATTGTTCAAAGATCGTATAGATTTGGCTCATTTCTTCTCCTTAATGTCTTATTATAATACCGTTCGGATAAGAAGTCAAGAAGTAACCCGTTCAAGAAAAGGGTTAAATTGCCCTTTAATTTTAAATGACATTTTATAGTCTTTTTCCTCCGAAATTAGTTTTTCTTTTACAGGTTCAATAGATTCCAAATCTTTATAAACACCTACAATATTTTTCTTTTTAACACGTCCAATTTTATCTAAATAATTGGCTTCAAGGATATATTGATTAAACATATTAAGTAGTTTGTTTTTCCATAGTAGTACTATTAGTAATAGTTTGATACATTGTCTCAAACTCCTCATGTTCTTCCAGCTCAAGGCTAAAATTTTGTTTGTGATAAACTTTTGCCATACGTCGAAATGTCTTTTTTGACAATAGATGTTTTTCGCAAATGTCTTTAATCGCTTCTCGAATAAATTCCCGTTCACCTTCTGTGCGAGCCATTGACGCACTAATTTCTTTCATGCATTCTAGAATCTCTTTACGGTCGGTTGGGCTTGATGGGATAGTCATAATTATTTTCTTTCAATATCATCTTCAATACAATTATCTCCATACTGGATTTCGATAATTTTCAACGGAGCATCTGTTTCATTACAAAGCTGATGCCATTCAGTTTTCCTAATATGGAGACTATCAAATTTTTCATAGACTCCTTGTAGGTCAACATCGGTGCCTGCGTCCAGTGTATAGACAGAGGCTTTTCCTTCAGAAACAAACCAGTGCTCTGCTCGATCTTTATGTCTTTGCATACTAAGACATTTACCGGGATCAACTGTTAGTTCCTTAACTTTAACTTCTTTATCTTGTTCATGTAGGACACGATAATAACCCCAATACCTTTCAGTCTTAGGAGATTTCCATTCTTTAAGAATCCATGAACTAGAATTGGTTTTGTCTTCTCCACCTATACCAAAAGCAAAACTCAATCTGTTATCTTGAATAGACATTTCGGGAATGTTATCTTTATTCCTATCCCCGCCGTTGGCAAAAATAATTTCATAAGTTGGATATAAGTCCAATGCATATTGAATAAATTTCTTGGCGCTATCATCTGAATCATACGAGTCATCAAATACGACGATGTCATCGACACATTCTAATTCCTTAATTAATGCTGATCTTTCCAGAATAGGCATAAATGGTCTACCTTTTTTTCTAGTCAACCATGCATCAGAATTAATGCCTACTACAAGCCAATTGCCTAGACTTTTTGCAGTTTTTAAATATTTGATATGACCACTATGTAAAGGATCAAACCCACCTGTTACTAATACTATTTTCATTATCGCCTCATACTTGAAATTGATTTTGCCTCTTCGTCACTAAAGATAGGAACGGCATTGGACTTATGCATAGTACCAATGCCAATCATCTTTGTTCCGGTATATTGAGGAATTACTTTAGAACTACCAATACCATCACCAGTATTACGACTAGGAATATTTTTGGTATTTGTTCTACCAACGGGAGTAGACAATTTATAGGACAATGTCTCAGCTGCAAGAGCTCGTTGGCGTTTTTTTTCTTCTTGAGACTCGCCATGAGACTTTAGAAGTTTTTTCCATTCTGTATCAAGCTCTCGAGCACGTCGAGCCTCGTCTGCATTCTTAAATTTAAACTTGCCTTTTTTCTTTCCACCTGTAGAAAGCCAAGGTCCAACTATGTGCATAGTCATAAAATACTCCTCACGAATAACATAATTATAACACCTTTTTCAATACTTGTCAAATGCTCTGTATTGATATTCGGTCATTTGTCTACTATCATATTTTGGATCATCCGGCATTAATCCCATATTTGACCAGGCTTCTTTGGTAGGAAGAGGTTCCGGCTCCTTTTTGAATATTTTAATTATTCGTTCAAAGAAGCCTCGTCCTTTTTTACTGCAACAACTTCTTTAACCTTGGGTGGCATCAAATCGGGATATGCTTCTCGCACTAAATCTTCTTTAATTGATTTATATTTGGTTTGAATTTTGCGATCTTTAGCTAAACAAACTAATTCTGATTCTGTCCAATGTAATCCCTCTAACATCTGCAGAAACAATTGTTCTTTACGCATTTTTGTTAAATTAACACCTGCATCCAACCAAATATAAAATCTTCTGAATTCGGTATACAAATTTGATTCAGAATATCCTACGGGGATAGAAGTATCTTTCTTAAATGGTGGTTCACCTTCGGGTAAATTTACCTTTACTCGCGGATCATAATTGATTTGTAAAATTCCTCGAAGTACTTGATGTTCGTAGGCTTTAAGAACTTTGATTTTGTTTTCTCTGCCTATAGTTCTTTCTACTTCTTCTAGAATTTGTGGTACTGATGTTTTCATTTAAAATTCCTCTATAACTTCAAGCATATTTTTCATTTTATGTTCAATGAAAAAGTTTAGCAATTTACTTTTATCTTTTGTTGGCTTTTCAACATAACTATTTATAATAGATTCCTTGATTCCTTTTGGTATACAATCAAAACTAACTAGAACTCGATTGCGATCATAGTTTGCTTTGAAGTCATCATCCTGTGGCATTTCTTCCGGATCCTTGTACCAAATATCTACCTTCTTAGATGATACTGGTTTTTGTCGAACACCTTTTACAATACTATCATCTGCAGAAAATACATTTGGCACACCGTCACCCTTGTCCCCTCGAATAATATGTTCGAAGATATATTTTTCTGGGCTAATGTCTGGTTTAACATATTTTTTCTGTACAGGAGAAAACTGTTTTACATTTTCATACTTTTGAAGTTGAATAAAGTCATGGTCTCCAGAAAGAACTAAGAATGGCTTTGGTTCATCAAATAGGACACTGCTTGTATCATTGGACTGAGACCATTCTGCTAATACTGCAATTACATCGTCTGCTTCCGCACCATCAACATTAATAACTTTATAAGGAAAGAAAACATCGATCTCGCTTCTAATTAAATTGAGTGCTTCAAAAATTTGTTTCCAATCAAGACCAGAGTCTTCCCTTGCCTTTTTTCTGCCTGCTTTATAATACTTAAAGTATTCTCGGCGCCAATAGCTTTGGTTGTCGCATGCAATAACAAGCTCCCCAAATTCTTTGCCAAATTTTTGTTTATAACTTCTAATAGAATTAAGAATCATATGGCGCAGAAGAGGGACCTGCACTACAATGTCTTTACGGTTGCCTAACTCCATCATTAGATTGGAGATGGCGGTTTGGTTAAAATCTACTACTATCATAATGAGGTGTTTGTTACTTTTACTGAGGTTACGATTAAAGGGCTTACTTCTGTTGATGATACTGTTACTACATTTCCGCTTGCGTCAATAAATGCATTTGCGCTTGTATTTTGATTTTCTAATAGTGTGACCCATTTTGATACTGTTTCTTTAACATTTGATTTTAATGTTAAATCCATTACTTGAGTACTACATCCTGTTAACAAATTGTAAACCATTTGTGTAATTTGTGCAGTCACTGCACTACGAATAGATGCTTTATTGATTGAAGCAATATACGATGCATTAAGACCATCAATAGTTGCAACAAAAGTTGCTAATGCTTGTTGGTAATCAGAAAACCCTGTAGCATTTTGAACTTTTTCTATAATAGCATAGATATAATCTTTGTTCTTTAAAGAATCAACCAATGATTGTAAATCGATATCCGGCACATCATCATTCGGAGTACAAGCGGAGCCTAACAAATCTTGTAAAGAACAACCACCTGCTAATGATGCACCAGTTTGATTTGTAGTAACACCCGACAATCTATTAGTGTTATCTAAATAGGTATTGACCTTTGCCTGTGTTGCGGTTAATGCTGTTTTCTCTGCATTTAAAGAAGTTGTCTCGGCTGAAAGGTCCGCAAAACCGGAGGTTGGCGTTGTGCCAGGATTTGCAGTAATAAAAGCAATGCGGGTATCAATAGTGTTCTTTTTAGTTTGAAAAATACTATCTGCAGATGCAAGTGCGGTACCTAACGGATTTTCAAAGAAAGTTCCACCTAAATCTTCTAGTGTTGTAGAAAAGTCATTTGCTGCAACTTGTGCAGTATGTATTGCGTTTGTGATAGTGTCAACTAAGCTTTTAACCTCAGTCAAAGCATTTGGTATTACGCCAGATCCAGGAATAATACCAGGTTTGCCTTGATGAAGTTCATTGTAAACTTGTTGTAATGGATTGCCTCCAATTTGAGACAATACTACTTTAATTAACTGACAATAACTTAAATTTAATCCTGCCATAATAGTTACCTTATAATTTTTAGAATGATTGTATCTATATTTATCCTACCATTGACTGCCTGTTGTTTGGATTTAATATCATCCAAGAAAGTTCTCAATTTAACTTTACCAGCAACCATCAAATCTTTAATTTGATCTGCAGGTTTACGCAAAGTCTTTTGCTTTGATTTGTCTGGGGACCAATTTTGTAATGCTGTACCTTTTACAGACATACCTTTTGTAGATTCTGATACATACACCGCTAACTTACGAGTCTTAGTATTAAATAGCCATACTTGTTCTGCACCTATAAGGTCAATTGCCTTTGCAGATGATAATCCCATTTCATCATCTTTAAGTTTATACTTTATACTTTTAACTTGTACTGCTGGAGGTTTTTCCCTTGTAGCTCTTGGCTTACGATTTGCTTTCTTAAACTGACCATATTTATCGCAGTCCTCAAGAAATGATTCAAACATCTTAACAATATTTTTAAGCTTGCGTTTGTTGATGTTAGAGTAACCTTCGACCAATTGCGAATCTTTACTATCAACAACATCGGCAAATTCATCTAATCGTTTTTGACTCCACGTCTTAATGTCTGATACATAAGGAGCCGGTATCTGATTAGACTTTAAATAGTTATAGAGATTAATATCTTTATCCTGAGTAACAAATTCATCAAGGCTGCTTTCAAGTTCACCGATTGTTTCTGAAATTTTGTCCTTCATTGCTTCTTGAATTGAAGGTCGCTTGGGGGTGTTATCTTCTTTAACTACAACCTTAACAATATTTTGCTTTTCGTTGAATCTAGCTTTACCTAAGTCTAGTAATACATCTAGATTGTTGTTGAATGACTTTTGATGTGCTTCGGAAATATTTGCACCTTGCAAAAGCATGCGACACATCCAACCATAAGTAATATGGATATCACGTTCTTCTATTTCTAAAAAGAATTTGCTTTCAGCAGGTCGATGAGTTTTAATATACTGAGCATAATACTTATAAGAATCTGCTCTGGTCTTTTCCGTACTATACCAATTATTAAGTCTTAGTAACGTAATGGTATAGTTGTCGGATGTCGGATCAAGTCTCGAAACCAGAGGTTCGGATTGAAGAATTTTACCTGCATCATGCTGTTTCTTTGTCGCCAATTTCTGCTCCAAGAGTAAATTTAATTGATCGAATAGAATCGAATCTGCACGAACGCCATGCTTGTTTTTCTAGATCAAAAACATGAATATAGTTCTCATGAATTTCTGCATCTGGATCTACAGTATAACCTGTTGGCAATTTCGATTCCATAAGAGTACACTTCATTTCTCTTATTGTATCATCTTTTTTAACGAAAGTCAAGTCTACAGTTTCCGTCTTCAAGAGACCATGAAGCCAATCTCTAAAAATCTTTTGTTCGTCTTTAGATGTAGATTGATACCAAGTACCAGAAATGTTTTCCATTGTCAAATCTTTCATAATATAAAATAATATCTTATCGACCTCGGCCGACTTTTTTCACAATGGCTTTATTAATAGATTGGATATGTTTTGGCCTTGCAGATTTTACCATTGCTTGTAGTTCTGCTAAGGGCTTCGAATGAAGCTTTGGTTTACCAGATTTGGTAGTGTTGGGATCACGATTTTTATGATTAGACATACTATTTCCTTATATAAAATGATTATAACACCTTTTGATCGGCGTGTCAAGCAAAAAGAGCGGGACAAGCCCGCCCTGCATAATTATGCTTTACCTTCTACTTTTTCTTTTGTACGACCATAAGCAGCGATACCGAGAACGGCACCCATTGCAATATGATAAAGACCAGCACCTTGTAAAGTTAATGGATTCCATTGGCTAGTTACTTGTCCACCTTGCACTGTTTGTAAAATAGACCATAGAACCGGAAATATCACAAAATCTGCTGTACAGGTTAGCATATAGATCCAACCCATTGCAGGACGCCATTTTTTGTTAATCCAATCCGTATTATCGTTCTTAACTAGAGTCTCCGCCCCTGCGTCTTTGTCTTCGTCTGCCATATTTTCCCCTTTTTTATTATTTGGCTTTTTTCTTCCTTCCCGCAGTAGCCTTTTTAACTGCTGGTTTATTTACTGCCGGTTTTTGCTCCGGTTGTGGAGCAACAGGTACAGCAACAACTTCTTTTATCTCTTCAAGTTTTACCTCTTCGAGTTTTTTCTCTTCTGGAATAATATTTAAAGGTGCGGGTGCCGGAGCAACTGGTGCTGCAGCAGCTGCTTGTACTGCAGGAGATTCTGTGATCATTGCAGTTCTTTGTGTAAAGTCTAATGGGTGTTTTTCCTCTGGTTTAGAAGTAAATACCCCAAATATTTTTTTTAGTAAACTCATTTTATTGCCTTTCTTTTATACTTTGCAAAAAATTATAAATGTCACCCGTTGGCATTTCAAATCGATGGAATAAATCTGAATACTTACAAGATAATATAGTATATATGGCTTCTTCAGTTCCAACTACTGAATTTTCTAAAGATTTTTGTAATTCTTGGTAAAATAAACGATCTATTTGTGCTATCTGCATTCTTGTACCACCAAACACGGTTGCTCGACATACATAGTCTGGTACATACCCACATTCTTTGGTTATGTATTGTTTACTAAGTCCATGGATTTCTGGTTGGTCGTCTCTTTTGTAGGAAAATGACGTAATGAAGAATTTATCCTTGGGAATATTGAAAAAATTGAATTCCGAAAAAGATTCTTTTAAATTGTAACTACCATAAATCCCAGAATCTACCCAATATGTATGGTCATCGTTGAAAACTTGTGAAACTGAGGTCAAAAGTTGAGATTTTAGGTTTGTTAGTAAAATATAATAAGGAGAAGCAATTATACTATTACGCATCCATTCGGATTGACCTAACCAATCTTCATTTTTTGTGATTTCTTTTATTTTTTCAAATAGAATATGTTTTTCTAATATTTCTTTATCTAATCTGTAGTATAAAACATTGTCACCTTTAAAAATATTTCTATATTTCCAATCGCCGTATATTGCAATCTTATGATTTACAGCTATAACTTTTTTTAATGATTCTATATAATGTTCTTCAAAATTTCTACTATGTCTATCTATATCAACAAGTGCAGTAACTAGCATCATTTCTTTTTCCCCATTATTTTTTGTATTCTGTCTAAAGAATCGGTATTAGGTTTTGCTGCTGATCCGCCTTTTACCTTAAATCTTTCAGGTAACTTATCAAATAATCCCCAATCATCTGAAGTTTTATCTAACTTGATATTTTCGAGTGTTTCTATTTCACATTCAAATACAATACTTAATGTGCAGTATACTGTATTATTGTTAAACGAATTTGATTTGTATTGATCTTCATAATAACCGATTTGTGTAAATTTTGGCCATGAATTAAATTCATCGGTTTTTGTAAATCTTTCCTCATACTCACCTTTGGGGAACATTCGTATATATCGTATATCTTCTATAAGGCAAAGCTCTTCTATAATTTTTCGTCTTGCTGCTTGCTCTGCAGTTTCGCCCATGTATACTCTACCACCAATAGGCCAATATACGCCCCTCATAGGTTCTTCGTTTCTTTTAATAAGCAAAAATTTATTTTTGTGTCTTATAACTATATCGGTACATATTATAATAACACTTTCACATATTTCTTTATATTTTTCTTCAGGAATAAACATAATTACCAATGTCTAATGACACCCGCAATAATAACGAAACAAGTAACCGTGTGTAATGCGACCCAAAATGATTTTAAGAACAAAGCGATACGTGCTTCTCTTAGTGTAAGTATTGGGATATCTGGTCTATCTGAATCAGTATGTCCCATTAGATGCCCGGTTGCTCGGGCCCAAATTTTCTCTATGGATCTAATCAATTATACAACTCCGAAATGTTTCTTTGTCTTATCTATCATTTTTTGAAAATGCGCAATTTTTCCTTCGTGCCATTCACGATCACGAACATTGAACGATTCTTTGTTATATCTTTTGACCAATTTAATCTCAGCCTCAAGAAGACTGATAAATTCTTTGGCCATTAGATTATAGAATTGTTCCAAGTCCATTTCATCTGCATATCCGGTTAAAAAATAATGACGTGGTGTTTCGTTATCCACGTAATTTAACATTCCGGACGCCAAGCCAATATCAATTAATTTTTCGTTCATTATTCAACTCCGAAATTTTTTCTAATCTCTTGAATAGGATGTAAGTATTCTTCACCGGGTCTGCTCATTCTAACACTATATGGAGCAATGATATCAATACATTCCTGAATAATCAACCCGGCGAACTTTTCAACATTGTCAATGCCCATCCATTTGCCGCTCACATCGGTTCCTACTTGTTGTATCAGTTCGTTAATTCGTTCGTTCATCTACGACTCCAAGCAATATAACCGCCATTGGTAACACTCCACGGGCAATATTGTTCCCATAATGCTTTGCCTGTTTCGGAATTTTCTTTCATCAAACGATCTAGATTAGGACGAGTTTTATACCCATCCAAACTCCAGTCGTGATTTTTTAGCGCAGTTTCAAGTTCGTTCATCTAAACTCCAGGTATTTATCATAACAAGTGAAACATACTGCATCATACCTTGGTCCCGAGCAATGATAGATGGCACCATTGCAATATTTACACAGTATAAATGTTTGAGTTACAATTGAACCTTTAGGAGGTGCATACAGGTTATTATAACCTTCTTCACGCTCAATGTAACCAATATGTTCTCGATCGGTCATTACTTGCTTTCGGTTTGACGAGTCCACGGCCGATTTAACGGCCCAGTAATCTAATTCGTTGTTGTTCTCAATAGAGAAGCAACTCTATACACGTTACTAAGACTTCAAAGTATTTTTAAATTCTTTTCTAACATAGTACTCTACCAATTTTTTCTGTATCATTGTGATAAGATCTCCCTGTAGATCTGTAATGATAAACCTATATGGACATTTACCCCATGTATTATGCTTCACAAAGTCTCCATACCATTTACGGTGAAGTTTATTATCAGCATCGAACACTGCCCAGGGTCTAATATTAAATTGTAGTATAGACATATTATAACACCTTCCCAAGTTCAGTGTAGATCAATTTGTCCAAAAGATCATCGTACGGTTGTCCGTTTCTACGCTTCAACCAAATGGCCTCTATATATGAGAGTTTACCTCCCCACGATAAGGAATCGTCTTTACGTAGCTCCAACTCTTCAATGAGATCTTTTGTATCGATATCAGAAAGATCGATGTCTACTGTGACTGTGGTCATATATTAGCTCCTGTTTTTTCTGGGGGAAATTTCTGGGAAAATTTTTCTGGGGGATTATTTTGAGACTTGATGTTGGATGAATATAATTAGCAGGTCGCTATACCCTATATAGGCCTACGGTGTTCTTCGCTGTCTAATTTAGGGGGGTCTATTTTGACCGAGGGGGTACTGGCTTTGGCATGTCTTCAGCTACGCGCTCTACGATCTTATCAGAGGCCTTATCAGCATAGTAATAAGCAATCGCTATAGCTTCGCGTCCTGTGCTGGTGAACGCTACCCACCCTACGAACAGGCCTACAAGGAAGTTCGTCATACCGTGCCCGTTGCCATTAGTATTGCTAATGTGTATCCTGCGATGAGACAAGCTACTGTGACGATGACATCTATACGTTCCATATTAATAGTCCTCCAAGCTGTTTGCTTCAAGCCATGTGTCTAATGCTGTGTCCTCACGCATCTGCTTGAGGGTACCCTCTATGATGCTATCGAAGACCGCTACAGGGAAGCCGTATACGGTGAGGATCTTTTCGAGGCCTGCATAAGAGACCCCTGACTCGATGGCCTCCATGAGCTCTATGTTGATATCCGACATGCTGATGCGTTCCATTGTGTTTCCTTAAGCGTATTCGTAGAACTTAACACCGGGGTCTAGAGCCTTCAACTGCTTTGCTACCTTGGTCAGTTGCTTGTAACGAGCGGCTACTGTAGCACGGGGTAACTCGCCGTCGCAGGTCAAGTTCTCAGGGGACAATTCCGAATCAATTATGTTTGCAATCTTTTGACGATCTACGGCAGACGTCAAGCACAACGTTTTATAATTGCGATCAAACACTTTGTTCCAGGAATTCTTTTGTGCTACGTACGCTTGAAGTTCTTTGTCTATCATTTGCTTTTCCTTTGTTACTATGACTCTATTATAGCACATTTTGGACACTCTGTCAACCAATAACCCTTTCGGGTACTGGGGTATCAAGCGCCCTGAGTGATAACATATTTCGCCAGCTTCTTCCAGTCCCCGCCCTCTGCACGGATCTTGGTCGTTGCGATCAATGTCCGCAAGCTCAAGTTCTTGACGCTGTTCATGTTCTCGCGAATAAACGCAATCGCATCTTTCTTCAGCTGCAGTCCATAGTCTGGCAAAAAGTCTTTGTCGGCAACTAGAGTCTCCATGCGCTCTACTCTCTGATCTATCGTCATGCTCAAGTCTACGCACATTGCTCGCGAGCGAACTGCTTGGTCTACGCGGTCAAGGTCCATGTTGCTGATGAACACAATTGAACCCGTGAACTTGAACGACTTGGGCAAGTCCTCGTCTTTGATGTCTGCGTTCCAGCTGATCCAACGCTCGTCATATGAGTCAAGCGCACCTTTGAGCAAGTTCAATGCTACGGGATCTTTCAACACACTGTCGCAGTCGTCAAACACTAACACTTGGCCGTTACCCTCGAACAGCGTGCGGTACAAGCCCTTTGCTGTAGAGAAGCCTTTGATCAAGCGGAATGCTTTGGGAGTGTTAATGCGAGCACCCACCTCAAACTTTGCCAGGTCTGTCGTGTCTTGCATCCCGTTGCCTTTGAGAGCTTTCAACACTGTGTGCGTCTTACCCAGACCGCCTTGACCTGTGATAACAGTCGATGCAATGGTCTTTTTAGCGACCATGCTCACCATCTGCTCTACGAATGCAAAGCGCTCGTTGATACCAAACTCTGATACGACCTCTGTCTTGTTGTTCTCGACAGTGCCTGCGACGAAGCCCAGCTTAGCTAGCTGATCTTTAACATACGACTCGTGTCGTGAGCGTGAGACCATCTTGCCATCTACGAAACCCTCAAAACGATTCTTGCTCGCATTGTGCTTGATCACTACTTCCATTTTCTGTTCCTTGTTGCTGTTCATGTTCTTATTATAGTACATTTTGGCTAACTTGTCAAATCTTTTTTTAATAACCCGTTAGACTGCAGGGTTATACGTAAAAGTTTTCTTTCAACTTTCCAAGCACCCCATATGCACAATCTCGCACCTCTGTGTCCAGGGCCTCACCGTAGAGGTCGCTGTTCGACTCTGCTAACTTCACCAAATCCTGATAGACCTCGAGCCAAGAGCTATCGTTGCTGATACCACGCTGCACAATCTCATGCACTGCCTGGTTACCTTCCTCTGAGAACATTCCATATTCCATTTGCTTTTCCTTTGTTACTATGACTCTATTATAGCATATTTTGGACAACTTGTCAAATCTTTTTCTAATAACCCTTTAGACTGCAGGGTCTGTTCTA
>Ga0208974_1000355_pt1 | contig 19803 bp, 11 predicted proteins | sample GreLakmeER15MSRF_FD_187699 | JGI IMG/M metagenome (GOLD analysis project Ga0208974, IMG submission 187699) | Freshwater lentic microbial communities from great Laurentian Lakes, MI, USA - Great Lakes metaG ER15MSRF (SPAdes) | ecosystem: Environmental > Aquatic > Freshwater > Lake | place: Great... | reverse complement strand
TATTATTTGGAAGTGTCATAACGACTCAACAATACTTGAAATTAAGCCGCAGGAGGACTCCAGGGAAATTTGCCATCCTGAACTTCAGTGACGGGATTCTTCTTTGCGTCAATCTGCGCTTGAATCTGCTCATTAACGTGTGTCTCGTAACCTCCGGTGACAACTGCTTTCACCCAATTCAGAACCTGTGTTTCCGTGAGGTCTTCAAACTTTGCAAAAGTTGCAGGATCCGCATCAGCCGCAGGTGTGAAGGGAGTTGCTCCCGAGAATTCACCGACGTTACCATCCGAGTCGGTTCCGATTTTTTTCCAATAAGTCTGGCAGACAAAGTCGTCGAATGTTCCGACGGCCACCTTCTTCAAACTCGTGAGTTTCCATGTGTATGTAATTGCCATTGTAGTGTTATTTATGTTGTTGGAGTCCAAGGCATCTTATCCGACGTCACACATCCTGTGCTAGAAGGTGTTAATTGATGATTGATCGAAGAAAGAATCTGAACGTCAATAAATGTTTTTTGTTCCTCGGAGAGATCCGATTTTACCCATTCAAGAACCTGTGCTTCCGTGAGTTGATTCAGTGGAGTAAATCCACTATCAGCAATTGCACTCACGTTGAATCGTGTCACTCCGGGATATCGCCCTGCAATGCCATTCTCATTTGTGCCGGTCTTTGACCAGTGAATCACCGTGACGGCATTTGTCAAACCAGCCGCCGATGCGGTGTGCATCATATCAATTTTCCAGGTATATGTAGTGGCCATAAAATTATTTATTCTCTAATTTATTCAGGCGATCTATAAGGATTGCCATCTGTTCTTTGAGTGATACAACTTCCTTTGCCAATTCCACAGCAGAGGCCATCGCCGCATTGCCATAGGATACTTTGAGTGTCTTAAAGTCATCGGTACCTTCAATCACTGCTTCGGGAAGGAGTGGTCGAAGTGACTGAGCAGAAACACCCACCTGACGAATACGTTCTCCATCAATACGATCATATGTACCGACACGAACCTTTGCAAGGCGCTCCACAAAATTCTCGGGCATTGCTGACCAGTTTGTCTTGAGGCGTTCATCCGAGTATGCCGTCACATTCCCAGAGGCAACAATCGAGTAGGACATTGCTGAACCAAAGCCACCATTGATTGCAACGATCATACCGTGCGAATCAAGGTTACCGGCAATACCACCCGCCGATGGATATGACCAGGCCATACCGTATAGATTATTTATACCGCCGCCCGCAGTTGTTTTAAAGCTATCACCCATCGCAAAGACTAACTGAAAAATTGTGTGAGTATATAATCCGACAATTCCATACCCATAATTATTCGCGACGTAGGACCAGCCGTTATTGACGGTAAGCGTGCTGCCGATCGTGGCGCCGCCGCTTGTAGCAAAAGCACCTACTCTCATTGCTGTGTATCCTGCGCCCGCAGACCATCCGTAGGTTGAGAACCAGTTGTCCGTGTCCAAACCAAAGTGTGCACCGTAGGCATTTTCGCGGTGAAAGGAAATATTGCACGCTCCGCTATTAGCATTGTTTACCTCGATCTGAGCAGAATTGCCACTGCCTAGACTGACGCCGGACTGACGCGCCGTTAAACGATTAATGGTATAATTATTCCCCGCGACCAGTGTGCTTGCACTTCCGGTCCAAGAACCACCCTGTGCAGCTATCTGGGCCGTGAAGTTGGCAAGAGTGTAATAGCGGATGTAACCATCACCGGAGGCATAGATGCGGCCGATTGCGGCAGTGCCGTTGTCGCCCGATACGGTATTAATCCAGCCGGTAAAAAGATATCCATTGCTGCCAGAACGCATGATCTGGTTTGCGCCGGGGGCAGCCTGATCGCTCTGAATAGTATACCCCGAGATCGTGCTAGCGGTTGACGCATTACCGCTTAATGCACCACTGAACGTTGTAGCTGTTACGGTACCACCAGAGCCAAGAGTAATAACTGCACTACCTGTTCTATTTCCGCTGTGAATGCGAACACCACTAGAGAATCGCATTGCGCAATAACCATCATTTAAATCAACAATATCACCGTCATCGGCAAGAATAATACCACCACCCGTTGTATTACCTGCACTGACAGTAATGCTATTATTGAATGTATTTGTTCCCGTCCAGGTTTGAGTATTACCTAAAATTGTGGCTCCTGAAGTACCCACCGTACCTTGAGCACCCGTCACACTTGTTCCAATCGTACCCTGTGCACCCGTGCTACCTGTCGAACCCGTCGTTCCTGTACTCCCTGTTGTACCTACAGTGCCTTGTGCTCCGGTCGTTCCTGTAATGCCCTGAGCACCAGTGCTACCAGTTGATCCTGTATTGCCAGTTGTACCTACAGCTCCCTGAGCACCAGTCGATCCTGTATTGCCAGTTGTACCGGTAATACCTTGAGCACCGGTAATACCCTGTGTTCCCTGAGTACCTTGAATTCCCTGAATACCCTGCGTGCCTTGAGTACCCTGAGCCCCAGTGATACCCTGCAATCCTTGAATTCCCTGAGTACCTTGTGTTCCTTGAGCACCCGTTGAACCTGTGATGCCCTGAATACCCGCAGTACCCGAAAGGTCATTCTGAAAAATATAGATTGATCCATTCCAGAGATACAACTTCGAATTGTCCGCATCCTCAACATTCGATGTATTAATGAGTGCAAACTGACCCGATACAATATTTGTAGGAGCCGTATCAGCCGTGAGTGCAGCAACAGAAACGTATGTCTTTGCAATCGTAAATGCAAGACCCGTAATTCCCTGAATACCCTGAATACCCTGTGTTCCCTGAGTACCTTGGATACCCTGAATGCCTTGAAGTCCCTGAGCACCTTGTGTACCTTGAATTCCTTGGATACCTTGAATGCCTTGCTGACCCTGTGTGCCCTGAGCACCATTGGATCCTACAAATCCTGCAGTGCCCTGAATACCTTGAATGCCCTGTATTCCTTGAGTTCCCTGCGTACCTTGGATACCCTGAACACCCTGTGTTCCTTGGATACCCTCATTGATTGCATTCCAGATCGTGCCATTGAATTTCCATCGTTTGCCCGATGCATTCGTGTATATCTGATTCTGACTTGCTGGCGTTGGAAATTGTAATGGCATGGTATTATGTGCTATTTATATTAAGATTTTGAGTCCTGAATCCAGCGCTGTTCGTCTTCAAGCCATAGATATTGAACACCGATTTCTGCAATGTGAACTACGGGCGCCTCATATAAACACGTTTCCTCGTTTAATATCCAGGAAGGATATCTCTTTATCGGAATAAATGCATCTCGCACCTCATCATATGTTCCACCAATCGCCGCGTAATTTTTGCGAAATGGCGCACCGCCTTTAAGGTGAGTATTTCCATAGGTGTTATACGATGTCTGGAGCCAACGCCCCTCAATTCCAAGCCCATTAATATATTCCTGACCACGATGTTCTTGGTCATTGGGAATTACAATAACAGTTTCAACAGTGCCGTCTGATTTAATTTTAGCGAAATGTGCCATTTTAATATAGATATCGAACGATTACTCTGCCTGAACCACCCGCCCCGCCCGGCGCGCCGCAGCATCCACCACCGCCACCACCGCCACCAGTGTTTCCTCCGCCAGCGCTACCGTAATTACTGCTAGTTCCACCAGCACCGCCACCTCCATTACCGCCACTACCAGCGCCTTGAGTGTGAGAGCCTCCGCCGCCGCCTCCCGCATACATCGTACCATAAAAATCAATACCAGCGCCTCCGTTAGAAGCATTTCCTCCATTTGCAACGTCTCCGCCAGTGCCACCCATACCGCCACCGCCAGCAGAACCGCAAGAATATCCAGTATTTCCTCCGCGGTAACCTTGATTTCCAGCTCCTCCAGAAGCAGAGCCAGAGCCTGTGTATGTACCGCCTCCGCCACCTCCGCACCCGCCTCCAAGACCTGCGCCACTTAACACATAGCCTCCGCCACCTCCTCCGTTTCCAGTAACACCGTTAATACTAGAACCAGCGCCACTATTTCCTGCAGCAGCACCACCCGCACCGTCTTGTGCACCACCCGCACCAACTGTAACAGCATAATTTGTTACAGATAGAGCAAACGACGATGATGCCGCACCACCGCCGCCCCCGCCGCCACCCCAGTCTTTACCACCTCCGCCGCCGCCTCCAATCACTTTTACCTCTGCTGTTAATGCTCCTGCGAGCGATGTAACCGTCAGAGTGCTCGTGCTATTAAAGAAGTGATAACGATAGCCTCCGCTATCCACAATCGATCCGCCGCTAATGACTGGCTTATTCGATTTGCCATGACCATTGCTATATGCAATTGTTCCGGATGGAACCGCGAATAATGTTCGGACACTCGCCTGATCAAGGGCCATCGCGGTTGTTCCGCTTAAACCCAATTCGACGTTTACATTATTCGCCGATATTGCATTGGGTGAAACTGGAAGCGTCATGAGGAAAGTAAATTACTCGGTCGGAGTAATCCAAGGAAATTCTCCGGGTCCAACACGATCAATTGCCTGTTCTGCAATACGCTGAAGAATCACTGCTTCGGTTCCTGCAATCTGAGAATCAGTCATAACCCATTCAATCACCTTTGCCTCCGTGAGGTCCTCATAGGCAACAAAAGATTCGGCATTCATTTTGCTTAGATCAAAGGTGGAGAGTCCCTGAAATGCAGCTGAAACATGATTCTCATCCGTGCCGATACGGGTCCACAGAACACGAAGAATGGCATTCGATACATCATTCTGTGTTTTCTTATCGAGGCGGTCGATCCGCATTGTATATGTAAGTGCCATAAAATTATTTGTTATTCAATTGTGTTTGGAGTGAATCAACCTTTGCATTTAGATCTTTGATCGCCTCAATAAGCAAAGGAACAAGTTTGGAGTAGTCAATTGTTTTATAGTTCTCACCCGATTTAGAAACAATCGTGCCATCTTTCTCGGCTTTTAGATCGAATGGGGCCAGTGAGACAATTTCAGGAAGTACCTTTTCAACCTCTTGAGCCGAAAGCCCAACCTGCTGATTTGTACTGGTATATCCAAATGTAGAGGCTAGCTCGTTATTGACGTAGTAGAAACTGTTTAGGGAGAGAACCTTTTCAAGGGCATTCTGAATACTTCCGGTTTTACGCTTTAGTCGTTCATCCGAGTAATAAGCTGTAATGTTGCCAGTCGCAGTAATTGCACCTGCTAAATTCATTCCGCCGTCTCCAATGAATGCTTTTTGCACGCCATTGACCACTGAATAAAATCCCCATCCAGAAGCTCCACCCACCATCAATCCAGTATTTGAATGAGTGTAACCAACGCCATGCATGGATGCAAATGTCGTAGATGTCGGTGCATACTGTGCGCTATTGATACAATAGATGGGGCCCGTTGTGGTCGAAGTTTCCTGACTAGCATATCCGCCATTAAGGTACCCAACTCCTGCTGCACTTCTTGCGTAGGTTGCGCTAGTAGTAATGTTACCTGTGGCTGTGATGGCTCCGGTTACTGCAAGGCCTGCGGAAGTGAAACTTCCGATTGTGGTTTTACCTGCATACGTGTTTTGAGCACCTACCTGCATGTTGATTCCGCCATATCCACCAATAGACATTATGTCTGAAGGCGATCCATTCGCATTAGTGAACCCAATGTACCCGCCTAGATTGTTATCGACAAATAGGATTCCTTGATGTGTTCCGTTATCCGCAGTATTTCTGAATTCGATAAAATTGTTCGAACCACTTTCAAGGATTAGATTTGCGCCAGCCGTAACCGCCTGAGCACTAGTCGCAGTAGAATTAAATATATGAAACTTACTCCCAGGACTCGTCGTCCCAATGCCGACGTTGCCAGCGCCTGAGATTCTCACCTTTTCAGATAACTGAGTTCCATTGGCTCGTGTACAAAAAGCAAGATAACCGCCATAATTACCAGCTGTAGCATCTTCTTTACGTCCACTAATCTGCGCCGCTGTAAATTGCGATGTTCCGCTATATCTACCCGCAAAGCCAATCGAACCGCCTATGTCTATACCAAGAGCATCATTTGTTGCAACTATAAGTGTAGCGTTTGATGTAGTAGTTAATACATTTGGCCCAGTTACGTGTAATGTTGCAACGGTAAGACTATCTCCCGAAGTATTTGCAGAACCATTTATTACATGCAGCTTATTCTGCGGACTCGTAGTCCCAATGCCGACGTTGCCGCTGCTTAGAATCGTTACTGGCGTTGTATCGCATGAAGTTGAAACTGAATTTCTAAAATAAATGTCACTACCTACTGTACCATTTTCTATGTATGCGCTAGAACCTGAATTTGGGTATTGACGGATAAAACAATGTGCCGTTGTGCTTTGATTGTAGATGTACTGCTCGCCGCTTCCATAAACGTGCAGATGACTGCTAGGACTCGCCGTCCCAATGCCGACGTTGCCGCTGCTCGTCGCAAAGTTGGCTCCTGTGGTGTTAGACAAAGTCCCTGTGACTGCAACGCCCCCCGATTGATTAATTTGCAACGTTGAAGCTGCTGCAGTAGCAGTGCCAAAATGAAATCCTATAGTGTCTAGGCTTCCTATACCAGCCCCTCCTTGAAAGTAACTAAACCCATACCCATCAGCGTTTCCAAACCTCCAAATAGGGTTTCTGACTGCCCCTGCATATGTTGAACTAGCAAACCCGCCAGTTCCAGAAGCAGAAATAGTTCCAGTTGCACTTATCGAAGTAAAAGCATTTGTATTCGTGAATGTATTTGCTGTACCAAGAATGGATGCACCAGAGATACCTTGGATACCCTGTGTACCCTGAGCACCTTGTGTGCCTAGAGTTCCTTGCGAACCAATGGCGCCTTGAATACCAGTAATTCCTTGAATGCCCTGGATACCTTGCGTTCCCTGAGTGCCTTGAAGGCCTTGTGCACCTTGAGTTCCTTGTGCACCGGTAATACCTTGAAGCCCCTGAGTTCCCTGCGTGCCTTGAGACCCAGTAATTCCTTGGATACCTTGAATACCCTGGGTGCCCTGCGTACCTTGAATTCCTTGGATACCTTGAATACCCTGTTCACCTTGAGTTCCTTGGGCACCATTGGATCCTACGAATCCTGCTGCACCTTGAGTTCCTTGAATTCCTTGAACGCCCTGAGAACCTTCTGTGCCCTGCAGACCTTGAGTTCCTTGTGCACCTTGAATACCCTGTATGCCTTGAACACCAGCATTGACTGCGTACCAGGCACCTACTGAATTATTCCAGGTCCAGCTTCGCGAGCCTACCGTGTGTAACTGATTGGGTGAGGGTGATGTTGGAAAATCAATTGCCATAAGAGTATTTATTTAAATTATTTGGCTTCAAGGGCGGCAAGGCGTGATGATTGATGAAAGTGTTGCCATGATTAATTATTGTTTAAGAGTAAAATTCTTCAACGTGGATTAGTCCAGCAGCACCGTTACCACCCTTCCAAGATCCCGCGGCCCCGCCAGTACCCTGTGCACCAATGGCGTATGCGTAAGTTGCAGAGGGTGCGTGAATAAGTTTTTCCGAGAATCCGCCAGAACCTCCACCCCCGGCCGAATTTAATGAGCCTGAAGCCCCGCCGGCGCCGCCTCCTCCCGATCCGGCGCCCTGAGCATTTTTTCCTTCGGCGTCAGAGGTGCCTACTGCCCCCGTGATGCCTCCGCGACCTGCGCCTCCAAAAAAGCTTGCGCCACCGCCGCCACCAGGAGGGCTTCCGTTGTCTCGGCCGCCTGACTGCCCATCAGACCCCGCAATGTTTAGATCACCTCCGCTGGAGGTGCCGCCAAGACCGCCAAGACCGCCAAAGGATCGACCTGCCTGACCTAACGCCCCACCATTACCCGTCATTGAGCCAAACGTAGTATTACCGCCAGCGGTCCCATCAGCAGTACCGGCTGACGCACCACCACCACCACCTGCCCCAACCAAACGCACGCGAATAGCCTTCACTCCGGCAGGAGTGGTGTAGGTCCCGCTCCCTGTAGTAAAAACTTGAACGCTGTGAGACAGACCAGAGATGCTTCCGCCAGAAACAGTTAAAATCCCTGTGGCCGACAAAGCCCCTGTGACCGCAAGTCCACTAGTGTTGATCCGGGCGCGCTCGGTGTACGTGATAGCATTTACATTTCCTCCAGTTCCGCTAGGTGCTGAATAAAATATGAATCCACCATTGTAATACTCGAGCCGAGACGAACTATCAGTTGCGTTATAGTTATAAACTGCGGAGGTAGCCGTACGAGCAAAATTATATCCTGAACTTGGATAATCGCCACCAGATGCGCCTGCACTGAAGTTAGTTTGTCCGGTAATCTGACCCGTGGTCGACAAAGTCCCAGTGATTGCCGCGCCTACTGAATTTATTACGACCGTTATCGCATCTGACCCAATGCTTGTGGTCGAGGCGTTAATAAACAATGGAACAGTCGCCGTAATTGGATTATTATAAGAATCTATGCGGTTACTACCAGAAAGAGTGCGAAGGTAAATCATCTTTGAGGCTGAACCTACCTGTAGTTCGCCAGCCAGAGCAGAAATGCTACCCGCACTTGTGCTTATGTTTCCCGTGGCCGTTAGTGACGTGAACGCATTTGTATTCGTGAATGTATTTGCGGTACCAAGAATTGATGCACCGCTAATACCCTGGATACCTTGAGTACCCTGCGCGCCTTGTACTCCTTGAATTCCTTGTGTGCCCTGCGTACCTTGGATACCCTGAATGCCTTGTACACCCTGCGATCCAGTGATACCCTGAATACCAGCAGAACCCGATAGATCGTCAACAAAAGTATATGCAGAACCCGTCCAAATGTACAATCTTGAATTCTCTGCATCTTCTACATTTGTTGTATTGATGAGGGCGAATTGTCCCGCCACAATGCTCGTCGGCGACGTGTCCGCAGTGAGAGCAGCAACGGAGAGATATGTCTTCGCAATGGTAAATGCAAGACCAGTGATACCTTGAATACCCTGGACGCCCTGAGTTCCCTGAGTTCCTTGAATTCCTTGTTCTCCCGCAATACCAGAATTTGCCGTTACCCACTGTGCCGAGGTACCATCATTATAGTACACCATCAAAATACCATTTGTCGAATCCCACCAAAGATCATTTTCAGAAGGTGATGCAGGAGCAGTATCTCCAGGAGTAATCTTTGTTCCTTTGAGACCCTGAATGCCCTGAGTGCCCTGCGTTCCTTGAGTGCCTTGAATACCCTGAGTTCCTTGTGCACCATTCGATCCTACAAATCCTGCGGTACCCTCGGTACCCTGAATACCTTGAATGCCCTGACTTCCATTACTTCCATTTGCACCTGTGATACCCTGTAGACCCTGAGCACCCTGTGTACCCAGTGCTCCTTGAGTTCCCTGTGTTCCTTGAATGCCTGCATTCACAGCGAGCCAGGCACCCGAGGTATTATCCCAGGACCAGCTTTTTGCACCAGCGGTATATACCTGATTCGGAGAAGGTGATGTTGGAAAATCGAGTGCCATAGTGTTTATTATTTAGGACTGTAAATTAGAGAGGGGCTTCGGCTGGCTTGAGTGGCTCAACGATTGGTCGACCATTGCTATCCGTCCAGTCCGTGTCGAGAATGTGTTTATCCTTGCGCTCACCAATGACCATCCAGCTTACGTTGTCAGTAGATGCCGCATCTTGAGCCTCAATCGTCAGGATATTGCCAACCACTTTGCCGCGAATTGCACCCCAGCCAGACTCGTTGCTCGTGAAACATTGCACGTTGGCGCATAGCACCTCAAATGTGCCTTCCGTCATCGTGCTGTCGGCGTCGATGTTTACGGATGCCTTGCCGTCCACTAAGTTCACTTTGCCGCGATAAATAAGGTCGCACTTTGGCCCTTCGATGAAGCTGTGAACGAGTTGATGCGTAGCCGACTTTTCGGGCAGTGGATGCTCGATGCGGAACGAGCCAGAACCTTTAGAGAGTGCGCCTGTGATTGTGAGAGCACCTCCTGAAGTAAGCGTCATCACGTTTGACGGAGCTGCTCTAAAGACTAAATTAGTAGTGCCTGTTCCTGCTGGGCCGATATTCCATCGTTCTGCGCCACTCCAGTTGAGAGTAATCCCACTATAGCCAGCGTCACCACTATTGTCACTATCTCCTGTAATTTGCACAATGGTTTGACCAGTGCCACTAACTTCCAATTTCTGACCAGGACTCGTCGTCCCAATGCCGACGTTGCCTGCGCTGCTTATGCGCATACGCTCGGTGCTGTTTGTATAAAACAGTTGAGAATGGGCCGAGAATGTTCCAAGAATTCCAGCACCAATAGTAGCGGATTCGCATATAAATCTTGCATCTGCGGTATCTCCGGTCAGCCGTATACCCTGCGCTGTAGTAACAGCACTTCCAGTAATAACAAGTTTTCCATCTGTAGGCGAACTCGTCCCAATGCCCACCTGATTTCCGAAAACATTTGTGGACCCACCGTGGTCCAATGACGGTGTAGTGCTGTATATTCTAAATTCTTTTGCATATAACAGTTGTCCATTTCCAGCCACTGGAGTTCCGGCACCATCTGAGGAAACCATTTGCAATTGAAAAATATCTCCGGGTGTTACACTGGAAACTGTTCCAACAAATCGTCTGTAGGCATGAACACTAGAAGATTCACCAGTATCTAAACCACTAGCGTGATGACCCGAAGAAGCTACTGTTACGCTATTTTGAAGAAGTCTCCATCCAAAGTAATAAGTTCCAGCTTGAATGTAGCCCGAAAATTTAAATTTAAAACTGCCAGACTTTGAAGCAACAAAGGTCTTCATTGTCTTGTAGTTTGAGTCTGCAGAACTATCAGCTATTGAATATTCTGGCTCATCGGTCCAAGCAATATAAGTTTCTCCTGCACCATAACTAATTGCACTTCCTGCACTTGTTGTGACGGTGCCGCCATCAAAAATCACATTTGCAGACCCACCTTCGCGGCGAATGTAAAGATCGTCCGTATCTCTTGGGCCAACACCCCAGACAGTTGTACTGCCGCGAACGAACATCACGCGGCCATAACCGGAATTTTGAATTTTAATTTCACCGTTATTGATGTGTAGTAACGAGGAAGGACTCGTCGTCCCAATGCCGACGTTGCCGCTGCTGTCGATGATAGCTCTCGTGACATTGTTTGTAACAAATTCAATTGGATATGCAGTTTCAGTTACTAATGCCAAAGCGTATGGAAGCGCGACGCTACCTAGATTAGTTCCTACACTATTTTCTCTACCAACAAAGGCGTTACCGCCCGTGTTAGAAAACGCCATGTAACAGCTATTTGTTCCTGTAGTAGAAGTAAGTTTTAAAGCACTTGCCGCAGTTGCCGCTGATATATGCAACAGCGTCGCAGGACTCGTCGTCCCAATGCCAACGTTGCCGCTGGAGTCGATTACGAGTCGGCTCGTTGCCGCAGTACCGTCCCACAACAGTAATCCTCCCACTGGCTGACCAGCTATAGCGCGATTAGAAATTAGCTGCCAGTTGCGTCCGCTTGCCCCTGTGTTTTTTAGGTTGAGCGCAGTATACGACGTGCTGCTGGACAATTCTAACAATTCCCCTGCCACCCCCGATGGCGAACCGCCAATGCCGACGTTGCCGCTAAACGACCCAGTCGTCCCAGCTACCGTGCTAGGTGTGGTGGCTCCCACGGTCCCGTTGATGTTGATTGAATTAACACCAGTAAAAGTATTATTCAACCCAAGAATCGATGCACCGCTAATACCCTGAATACCCTGAAGTCCTTGTGCTCCCTGAGTTCCCTGTGTACCTTGGATTCCTTGAGTGCCCTGAGCACCAGTGATGCCCTGCAATCCCTGAGTGCCTTGCGTTCCTTGGACACCTTGTATGCCTTGAAGTCCCTGAACACCCGTGATGGTATTATTTGTCCAATGGCTTCCACTCCAGGACCATGTTCTGGAACCTGAGGTGACCTGCTGTCCGACTGTGGGTGATGTTGGAAAATCAATTGCCATAAGAGTATTTATTTAAATTATTTGGCTTCAAGAGCGGCAAGGCGTTTGCGCAGGGATTGCAGCTCGGCGACAAGGTTGGCAATGACTTCACCCGATGACGCTTGCATGGACTGATAGACTGGTTTGCCATCCGCATCCACGGCATCTTTTTCACCACCAACTGATGTAGGAGATACCTCGGCAAATTCGTGAGCAAGAAAACCAACAAATTTGCTGTTGTCCATTTTCCATGTTCCCTCTATTGGGTTAAGCGCGTCAATAAATTCACCGCTATTGGTTATTTTTCCAGTAACATTTTTTAGTCGGTAATCTGATGAGGTAGCATAGGTTGTAGAATTTGTTGTAGTAGTATAAATTTGACCGCATATACTACCGGCACGACCAAATCCCATAAAATATTGAGTGCCAGATGCACTTGATGTATTAATACCAATACCCAGTGAGCTAGTTAAATCCTTGTCTATATTCAAACCCAGAACAGCAGAACCTGCACAAGTTGTTCCAGTTGTCCCAATGCTGACGTTACCAGAAGAAGCCACAAAACGCACTACTTCTCTATAGGCAATACCTTGGCCACTAGTCCAAAATGTCATATCGGGGTTGTTAAAGCTAGTATTACCAGCTGTAGCATAAATTCCAATGCGTCGATCTGTTAAATTGCTCTGAGCACTTATAGTAAGACCGATACGCGCCCCAGCTACGCCATTAGTAACCCCGTCATTATCACTTAATGCCAATAGATCAATTACGCTACCACTAGAGGCCATACTCACCGTACTGTTGTCAATATGTAGTTTTACGACAGGACTTGTCGTCCCAATGCCGACGTTGCCAGCGCTGCTAATACGCAACCTCTCGATTGGTGCAGTGTCCAGTGGCGATGTCCAAAAAGATAAACCATTCGCTCTTGAATAACCTAAATTATCTTCAGAAACCGCGCCCATCATGGCGTATTTTCCAGCCGTAATGTTACCCATTCTTATGCCAGTAAAAGCTCCCGCGTTAGTGGCTGAAGATGGATTAGTTCCAAAAAAATCACCAGCAATGTCAACAAACCGAGTGGTATTACTGTCGTAAATTCCTGTATAATATGTTGTCAGTTTAGACGTAGGACTCGTCGTCCCAATGCCGACGTTGCCGCTGCTATCGATAGTCATTGGTGTCGATGAAGAACCATCTGCGCCTTTGGCAATAAAAGTATACGCTCCCTTTGTTGCGCCACTTGTTCCCATAGCAAACAGTCGCAGCGCGCCACCGAAGTAATCAAATCCTGCCGTGCTCGCAGTTGTTGCAGAAAATGCCCCAGTCGCAAGAATACCTCCAGCCACAGTGAGTTTTGCTCCAGCGTCAGGACTCGCAGTCCCAATGCCGACGTTGCCGCTGGTGTCGATGACTGCGCGAATGGATGACCCTGTACCAAAAACCAATTTGCCGCTACGAGACGTAATACCAAAATCAGCGGAAGAACCGCTCATGGTTTGGTAACTTGAGCCAATATCTCCTATGGCGGTTCCGTTCGTGAAATAGGTGTGGTAAATACCGTTGACGTTTGTAGAACCGTATTGCGCTGTTTGTGAGAGCGCACTGCCAGTTGCAGTAAATAACCCCGTGGTCGACAAAGCCCCTGTGATTGCCGCGCCTGTGGAGGAAAATACAGCTATTCCAGAATTACCAACGCCAATACGAGCAGAATAACCGGTAGGCGCATTAACAAAAATACCACCAACGCTATCACTCCCAACCCACATTGCAGAAGATGACCCAACGGTGGTTCCAGAAAGCGTAAGTGGTAGGCTCGCGGCAATGCTCGTGAACGCATTTGTATTCGTAAATGTATTTGCTGTACCAAGAATTGATGCACCACTAATACCCTGAATACCCTGAAGTCCTTGCGTTCCCTGTGTCCCTTGAATTCCTTGGACACCCTGAATTCCTTGGATTCCTTGCACTCCTTGAATACCCTGGACACCCGTGATGCCCTGAATACCTTGAATGCCCTGAATACCCTGCGTGGAACTTGGATCAATATCAACCCATTGTGAGGATGTTCCGTCATAATAATAAATGCGAAGCATACCCACACTTGAATCCCACCAAAGATCACCCGCGGCAGGAGATGCAGGAGCCGTGTCACTCGTGAGAACATTTGCATTCACACCTGTGATACCCTGAATGCCCTGACGTCCCTGAGTTCCCTGTGTACCCTGGACTCCTTGAATACCTTGTACGCCCTGAGATCCAGTGATACCTTGAATACCTGCACTTCCGGAAAGATCGTCGACAAATGTATAGGAAGATCCGGTCCAAAGATAGAGCCGCGAGTTCTCCGCGTCTTCCACATTCGTCGTATTAATCAATGCAAATTGACCCGCGACAATTGATGTGGGTGATGTGTCAGCCGTCAATGCGGCAACAGACAGATATGTTTTTGCAATGGTAAATGCAAGACCCGTGATGCCTTGTAGTCCCTGAGTACCTTGAAGACCCTGTGCACCCTGCGTGCCTTGAATACCATCAAATCCTTGGACTCCTTGAAGACCCTGAATACCTTGTGTACCCAATGCTCCTTGAATACCCTGGACTCCCTGTGTACCTTGAATTCCTTGAATGCCCTGGATACCCTGAACACCTTGTATGCCCTGCATTCCTTGCACGCCCTGAGTACCTTGAATTCCTTGAATACCCTGAATGCCCTGAGGTCCAGTGATACCAGAATTTGCAGACACCCATTGAGCCGAGGTGCCATCGTTATAGTACACCATCAAAATACCAAGATCAGAATTCCACCAAAGATCATTGTCTGAAGGTGATGCGGGTGCAGTATCCGAAGGAGTAATCTTTGTTCCCTTTAATCCTTGAATACCCTGCGTACCCTGTGTTCCTTGAATACCCTGTGTTCCTTGAATACCCTGTTGTCCCTGTGTACCTTGAGTTCCCTGCGCGCCATTTGATCCTACAAATCCTGCGGTACCCTGAAGCCCCTGAATACCCTGCGCGCCTTGTACTCCATTGATACCTTGAACACCCGCAATGCCCTGAATACCTTGGATTCCTTGAATGCCTTGTTGACCCTGAGTTCCCTGTGCGCCTTGTACTCCATTGATACCTTGAACACCCGCAATGCCCTGAATACCTTGGATGCCCTGAATGCCTTGTGCGCCCGTGATACCCTGAATGCCAGCTGCGCCGGAAAGATCATCCACAAATGTGTAGACGGATCCTGTCCAAAGATACAATCTTGAATTCTCTGTATCTTCTACATTTGCAGTATTGATGAGAGCAAATTGTCCCGCAACAATTGATGTTGGAGAAGTGTCCGCGGTTAATGCGGCGACTGAGGCATATGTCTTTGCAATCGTAAAGGCAAGACCTGTGGTACCTTGTAATCCTTGCGCACCCTGCGTTCCTTGAATGCCCTGTATGCCTTGCTGACCCTGAGTGCCTTGAGTTCCTTGTGTGCCCTGAGCACCTTGTGTTCCCTGCGTTCCTTGGATTCCTTGAATTCCTTGTTGACCCTGTGTGCCCTGAGTACCCTGCGTTCCCTGAGAACCAGTAATACCTTGAATACCCTGAGCGCCCTGCGTTCCCTGCAATCCTTGTGTACCCTGCGTTCCTTGTGTGCCTTGTATTCCTTGAATACCTTGAATGCCCTGTTGGCCTTGAGTACCCTGTAATCCTTGCGCACCTTGAGTTCCTTGAATACCTTGTACACCCGTGATTCCTTGAATGCCCTGAGTACCCTGCACACCTTGAATTCCTTGAAGTCCCTGAGTACCCTGAGTACCCTGTGATCCTGTAATACCCGCCGTTGCAGATACCCACTGAGAGGTATCGCCATCATTATAATAAATCATGAGCATACCACCCACAGAATTCCACCAAAGATCATTCAATGATGGCGAGGCTGGAGCCGTATCGGAAATTGTAATTTCAGTTCCTTTAAGTCCCTGAATACCCTGAGTACCTTGTGTACCTTGAACACCTTGCGTACCTTGCACACCTTGGATACCCTGAATGCCCTGTGTTCCCTGAGTTCCTTGGATACCTTGAATACCCTGCAATCCTTGTGTACCCTGAGTGCCTTGTGTTCCCTGTGTGCCTTGAGCGCCAGTAATACCCTGCAATCCTTGGACACCCTGAGTTCCTTGTGTACCTTGAGTTCCTTGTGTACCTTGAGCACCAGTAATTCCTTGCAGACCCTGAATGCCCTGCGTGCCTTGAGTGCCCTGCGTTCCCTGAGTACCCTGAGTGCCTTGCACACCTTGGATACCTTGAATACCCTGCAATCCTTGTGTACCCTGAGTACCTTGGACACCCTGTATGCCCTGAATACCTTGGATACCTTGGATACCTTGTTGACCCTGAGTTCCCTGCGTACCTTGAATTCCTTGGATACCCTGCGTACCTTGTGTGCCTTGTGTACCCTGTGAACCAGTGATACCTTGAATACCCGCCGAACCTGAAAGATCGTCAACGAAGGTGTAAGCTGATCCTGTCCAAATATACAACCGAGAATTTTCAGCGTCTTCTACATTCGTTGTATTAATAAGAGCAAATTGACCAGCGATGATTGCAGTCGGAGAGGTATCCGCCGTAAGTGCCGCAACTGAGACATAGGTTTTTGCAATTGTAAATGCAAGTCCAGTTGTACCCTGAAGACCCTGTGTACCCTGCGTTCCCTGCACGCCTTGAGTTCCCTGCGTTCCCTGCGTACCTTGAATTCCTTGAATACCCTGAATACCTTGTTGTCCTTGCGTTCCTTGAAGACCCTGAGCACCTTGTGTTCCTTGAATGCCCTGGATACCTTGAATGCCCTGAATACCCTGTGTGCCTTGAGTTCCTTGTAATCCTTGAATTCCTTGAGTACCCTGTGTGCCTTGAGTACCTTGTGTTCCCTGCGCACCAGTAATTCCTTGTAGTCCTTGAATGCCCTGTGTACCCTGAGTGCCTTGTGTACCCTGAGCACCTTGTGATCCCGTGACGCCTTGCAATCCTTGTGTTCCCTGAGTTCCTTGAGCGCCCTGAGCTCCATCCGAACCATTAATACCCTGCGCACCAGTAATGCCCTGTGTGCCTTGAGCACCCTGAAGACCTTGGGCTCCTGCAACTCCCTGTAATCCTTGAATACCCTGTGTACCTTGCGATCCAGTGATACCCGATGTTGCACTAATCCACGCGGCAGAAACGCCGTCATAATAATAGATCATCAACACACCATCAGTTGTATCAAACCAAAGATCGTCGTATAAAGGAGATACTGGAGCCGTGTCTGAGGAAATTATTTTTGTTCCCTTGAGACCCTGAATACCCTGTGTTCCCTGAGTGCCCTGCAATCCTTGTGCACCCTGCGTTCCATTTAAACCCTGAGAACCAGCAACGCCCTGAATACCTTGAATGCCCTGCACACCCTGTATTCCTTGAATACCTTGAATGCCCTGCTCGCCTTGAGTTCCCTGAGCACCTTGAATTCCTTGCAATCCCTGTGCACCCTGTGTGCCTTGCACACCCTGAATGCCTTGAATACCCTGCTGTCCCTGTGTACCTTGTGTTCCCTGAGTGCCACCACTCTGGTAATAGAATATCCCATCCGTATCGGAAACCAAAAACCGAGTAAGGCCCGAATTGCTCTGAAGACCTTGCACAGCAAGGGTTCCAGTAAGCGTTGAATTGCCAGCCACATCAAGGCCGTTTTTGACTTTAAAATTTTTATCGATAGAGGACATTCTGTTTCCTTATTCCACAGAAGGTTACTGAGCAGTTATTTTGCTATTTATAACATTCTAGGTGATTGTAATTGTATCTCCGTCTTTTACCTGAATATATTCAGCACCTTCAGCGACCGGCCGAACCCAGAAGCCTTGATCCTCACCCATGAGTGTGAGTCCATTAATCGGAGTCACCACACCACTCAGAGTAAGGCAGAACCGACCAGAATACACGGCCGCTTTATTTGCTTTCATGCTTTCGCGAACTTCATTAAATGTTAATATCATAGTAATAAAAATTAGCTACATGCGTTACCATTGCCACTGTCGGAACCAGTATATACCGTCACGGTACCGTCACGAGCACAGATGCTGTCTGTGGCTCCTGGGAAATTACTGAAATTGTTCACATTGACAACATTGCCCGCGCAGTTTGTATAGACGTAGTCAGCAGTATAACCGTCACCATCAAAGGCGTAGGAGATCGTATGATTATGACATGCCGCAGTAATTGTAATACTCGCAGTAGCAGTATTTGACTGAGTGTAATTTGTTTCCGACGCTTTATAAACCGTAACACTAAACGAACCTGTCGAATTAAATAAAATACTATTGGGGTTTGTGTTACCAGATCCGGAGCCACCAAAAACATAGGCGCCCGAACCACTACCACCCGATGCAGTGAAGCTATAAGAATTGCCGGTGGTGCCACTTGCAGGTCCAGAAATTGATACTGCGGCCTGACTCGCTTGAGCAATTGACCATGCACTGGATCCTGAACCACTGAAATTACCGCTCGCGGAAGATGTAATTGTATAGGATCCAGCATTCGTTGCAGCTGTGGTACCGCCATTTGTAAATGTAGTCGCACCGTCCGAAGCCGTGACTGTTGGAGACTGTGATGCTCCGTTATAAGTCTTCGATGTATTTGTATAAGAGAACGTAACCGCCTTTGCTCCAATTGACCATGCACTCGATCCTGAACCACTGAAATTACCACTCGCAGAGGACGTGATCGTGTACGATCCTACACTCGTTGCGGATGTGGTACCGCCATTTGAGAATGTAGTTGCACCATCCGAAGGTGTGACTGTCGGAGATTGAGCCGCTCCATTATAAGTTTTAGAAGTGGCGGAATAAGAGAACGTAACAGGTTTTGCTCCAATCGACCATGCACTCGACCCAGAACCGGTATAATTTCCAGATGCTGAGGATGTAATTGTATAGGATCCTACGGCTGTTGCTGATGTTGTTGTACCATTGGTAAATGTAGTCGAAGCATCCGAAGGCGTCACAGTGGGAGCCTGTGCCGCTCCATTATAAGTCTTCGATGTATTTGTATAAGAGAACGTAACCGCCTTTGCGTTAATCGTCCAATTGGCAGAAACTGTACCAGTGAAATTGCCAGAACCAGCAAATGATGTGCTATATGTACCCGCATTCGTCTGAGAGGCGCCCACTGTACCCGTTGCACTCGCGGGACTTGTACTTGATACTGTTGGTGCCTGAGATGTCGCATTAAACGTTGATGCATTCCACGCAACACTCACCATTGATGCAGGATTAATCGTGAAGCTACCCGTCACTGTGCCCGTATAATTAGTTGTTCCCGTGACGGAACTATCCGTATAGGTGCCAGCACCCGTTTTTGCAATTGCCGAAGTTGTAAATGTAGCTGCTGCAGGGCTCACTGCTGAGACTGCGGGCGTTAAAGATCCGCCAGTATAAGTCTGAGTTCCAAATGAGACAGAGACCATTGATGCTGGATTGATAACCCAATTAGCTGAAGGTGTGCCGGTATAATTTCCAGTTCCCGTAAAAGTCGTGCTATAGGTTCCAGCATTTGTCTGTGCGGTTCCGACTGTACCCGTGGCTCCCGCGGGTGTACGTGATGCGGTTGCGGGTGTCTGCGAAACACCACTGTACGTATTGGCCGTCCATGTAATCGCAGTGACCGTGGCTGGATTCACAACAAAATTAGCGGATATTGTGCCCGTGTAATTCGTTGTTCCTGTGATGGAATTTGAATAAGTTCCCGCGTTCGTCTGATTTGTGAAACTTGTACTATATGTTGCCGCGGCTGGATTCACGGATGCAACTGCAGGAGTGAGTGGAGAACCAGTGTA
>Ga0208974_1000354_pt1 | contig 19847 bp, 16 predicted proteins | sample GreLakmeER15MSRF_FD_187699 | JGI IMG/M metagenome (GOLD analysis project Ga0208974, IMG submission 187699) | Freshwater lentic microbial communities from great Laurentian Lakes, MI, USA - Great Lakes metaG ER15MSRF (SPAdes) | ecosystem: Environmental > Aquatic > Freshwater > Lake | place: Great... | reverse complement strand
GCGGCGTGGAAGCAGGCTCTGCCGTGGCCCACTACCAAGCTGCATATTCGGCACCCGATCACCCGCTGCTCGCCGTGGCCGATCTCCGCGTCGCCCGCGCCGGATCCGGAGGACAAAAAGGATATAAGGCGCTCCGCGTGAGAGCTTTAGCGACCTGCTTGCGACCGCGAGAATGTCCGCGTCCGCGTCCGCGCCCGCGCCCGCTCCCGGCTACTACTACTTCCACGACGCGTCGTCGGGCCTGTTCGGCTACGCGAACATCAACGGCGGGTTCTACGTGCAGTGCCGCCCGGCGGCGATCGCGCCGGACGCCGCCGACGTAGCGATCAACGTGCCGCGCCTGTCGCGCCGCGAAGGCGCGCTGCTGCTGAAGCTCGCGAGCGCCGCGGCGAGCTCGCTCGGCTACAAGCGGCTCATCGCGATCTCCGAACCGCACCAGCGGCCGTGGTACATGCGCCACGGCTTCGCTCCCGATCCGCGCGCGACCGCCGGCTCGCCGATCCTGTTCGCGCCGCTCGGCGCTTAAGAAGGCGGAGCCGCAGTTGGCTCCGTCGGCTCCTTCGGCTTCGTCGGCGCAGCGGTCGCGGCCAGCGCCGCGGCGACCTTGCCCGCGCACTCTTGCTCGTGCTCGTCGGCCGTCTCCGGATTCTCGGCGGCGTACGCCGCGGCGAGCGCGGTGTCAACCGGCACGTAGCAGACCCTGCGCGTGTTGTCGGCGAAGTCGTACAGCACGACGACGCGGCCGTCTTGCTCGGCGACGTCAAACAGCACCTGCGCCGACTGGAAGTCCTCGCGCAGCTTGCTCATCGGAGCGACGAGCTTCTCGGACAGGAACTTCGTGAACCCGTCGGACTGCAGCGTCATGCCTTTGTAGTCCATCGTGTCGGGTAGGCTCTGGTGTGCTCGGATCGGCTCTGCAGGGCGTCCGAGTACTCGTTCTGCGCGAACGCGCGCTTCCGGCGGCCGGTCGTTTTTTCGCGCCCGCGCGGGATATAAGGCGGCTCCGCGTCGGTTTAACCATTAACCGAGCGACATGCAGGCTCCTCGCGCGCCGCCGCCATCAGCGTCGGCGAACCGCCGCACGGCCGCGCTGCTGCTGGACGTGGACGGCGTGATCCTGCACGCGCCGCGCGCGCTCGGCCGCGTCGCCCAGCGCGCGCGCGACTACGTGCAGCGCGAGCTCGGCCTCACGGACCACCGATACGCGACGCGCGTCAACAAGCTGCTGTATAGTCAACACGGCCACACTCTGCTCGGCCTGCGCAAGGTCTTCGGCGCCCCGCTGAGCACGCGGCACTTCGCCGACTTCGTGTACGACGACGAGACGCTCGGGCTCCTGCGCGCCGACGAGAACCGCATGGACTTCCAGTGGCGCGCGCAAGAGGCGCGCGGCGTCCTGCTGCGCGCCGCCGAGCTCGGCGCGCCCGTCTTCCTCTTCACGAACGCGCCGAAGTCCTGGGCGAAGATCGTGTACGACGCCGCGAAGCTCTCTCAGTACCTGCCGGAGTCGCATATCCTAGCGAGCGACCACCCGCTGTTCGCGAACAGCCTGAAGCCGGACCCGGCGGTGTACAAGAACCTCGCCGACCACCTGCGCGACCAGGGCGTCGTGCCGCCGGTGCCCGAGGCGACGCGCGGCCGCCTCGTCTTCGTGGACGACAGCTACGCGAACCTCGCGCCGATCCTGAGCGACCCGAACTGGCGCAGCGTGCACTACAGCGCCGGCGGGCCGACGATCCAGACGCAGCGGCTGACGACGGTCAAGCGGCTCTCGGAGGTGCGGAATGTGCTGTAGCCGCTTCGCGCGTCGCGGCGAAAACATCCTTTTTCTGGCTCGTGTGTAGAGTTGGCCGACGGCCGCCCGCCACACCACCTCTGCAGCGCCGCCATGGCTGCGACGGGGAAAACTGGACTCTACGTCAACCCGCAGGGAGGCAACGTCCAGGCGTTTATGCCGCTGTTCCGCAACGCGCTGATGAACGGCGACATGCGTGTGAACCAGCGTGGCACGAGCACGAACCTCGGCAGCCTCACGGCCGTCGCGACGACGACGCCAGGCAGCTTCGTGACCGACGGCTGGAACGTGTACCGCACCGGCTTCGTCGCGGGCGCGAGCATCGGCCAAGGCACCGACCTGACCTACTCTGACCTGCCGTTCTCCGGCGCCGGGATCGCTCGGTTCGCGCGCGTCGGCCGCACGGTCACGAACGCGGCGACCGACGCGATCAACTGCGACTACAACGTGGACTCGCGCGGCAGCTATCGGCTCGCGGGCAAGCAGGTGACGCTCTCTTTCTATTACCGAAACGGCGTCAACTTCAGCGCGTCCGGGCTGACGGCGACGCTGTACCACGGCGCCGGCTTGGACCAGACGCTCGTCGCCGACTTCGGAGGCTTCACGTCGTTCGCCACGCAGACCTTCGCGAAGACCGGCGCGTGGACGAGCGCGACGCTCACGGCGACGGTGCCGACGACGGCTCGGCAGGTCGCCGTGCGGTTCTCGTACACTCCCGTCGGCACGGCTGGAAACACGGATCACTTTGACCTCACGGGCGTGCAGCTGGAAGCCGGCAGCGTGGCGACGATGTTTGAGGGCCGCCTCGGCTGGACGGATATGTCGTCGTTCTCCCGGGCGACGAACTCGTTCCAGGTCAACGGCAACCTGGACATCGTCGGGCACAACTTCTCGCAGGTCTCGTCGGCGCCGCACGTGACGTTCAGCACCGAGACGTCCAACGTGTTCCTGAGCTGGCTGCAGCGCACGACGAGGACGCTGGCGGGGAGCTGGTGGCAGACGCCGGCTATGCTGGCGTATACGGAAATTAGTTATACACGACCAACCACCTCTGCATATGAAGGAGGTGTACTCCTCCCAGATGGCCGTGTAGTCTTTGTGCCGCGTGCAGCAACTATGATTGGGATTTTTAACCCGACAACAAACACTTACAGCACAGTTCCGGGTGCTCCAGGAGGCACTGCATATCGCGGGGGTGTGCTTCTTCCCGATGGCCGCGTTGTCTTTGTTCCTAATAGCGCAACAGCTATTGGGATATTTAATCCCAATACAAACACATATAGTACGGCTAGCACAGCTAATTACACGAGCCCAACAACTTTTGCGTATCTCGGGGGTGTTCTGCTTCCCGATGGCCGCGTCGTCTTCGTGCCGTATAACGCGACGATGATCGGGATTTTTAACCCAATGACAAATGTGTATAGCACAATCGCTGGCGCGACTGGATATACCGGCGGGGTGCTACTCGCTGACGGTCGCGTGGTTTTTGTGCCAAGCAACACGCCGACTGTTGGAATTTTTAATCCAGCAACAAACGGATACAGCACGGTCGGCGTTGGCACATTACCAAGCGTTGCATATGTCGGCGGGGTCCTACTCGCTGACGGCCGCGTCGTCTTCGTTCCGTTTAACGCGACCACGATTGGAATATTCAACCCGGCGACAAACGCGTACAGCACTATCGGAGGGATGCCCGGAAGCGCTTCGTATAACGGCGGACTTCTCCTTCCTGACGGCCGCGTAGTCTTCGTTCCCGCCAACGCAACGACGATCGGCATCTTCAACCCGGCAACGAACGCGTACAGCACGATGGCTGGGCCTCCTATCACCGCTGCGTATGTCGGCGGGGTGCTCCTTCCCGACGGTCGCGTCGTCTTCGTCCCAGCCAGCGCGACGATGATCGGCATCCTCTCCGGCTTCCCCCGTCCTCCTCCAGAGCTGTGCTACCACCCCTGCTTCAACAAGTACTAACCTTCGCCATTCCCGCACCACTCCCGTCACCACCGCCCTCCCAAATAAATCAGCTTATCCCTCAAGTTCTTCTGGTAATACATGAACACGAACGTGAACACCGCCGCGTTCGTAAGCTCCTTCGCCTTGGCGTGCACGAAGCCCGCGACGCCGTCCAGCGGGAACGGCACGCGCTCCACGACGTTCCGCGTGAAGTACACGACGATGCCGCACAGGTAAATGTGCCCGATGCACTCGGCCATCAGGCGCCCGGTCGTCTTCCGGTCCGCGACCAGTCATTCTTCAACAAGTTTTTACCGTCGTCAAGCCTCTTCGCGTCGCACCAAACCCCTCGTTTTTCTGGCTGGTGTGTAGAGTTGGCGACAGGCCACACCGCACAGCGACCGCGTCGCGACCGCGCTCGCCACAGCTCCCGCAGCGGTAGTAACCATGTCCGCGACGGGGCAAAAAGGACTCTACGTCAACCTGAACAGCGGCGCGGTGCAGGCGTCGCTGCTGCCGTTCCGCAACGCGCTCATGAACGGCGACATGCTCGTGAACCGCCGCGGCACGAGCACGAACCTCGCGAGCCTCACGGCCGTCGCGACGGCGACGCCGGGCAGTTTCGTGACCGACCGATGGAACGTTTACCGCGCCGGATTCGCCGCCGGCGCGAGCATCGGCCAAGGCACCGACCTGACCTACGCGGACATCCCCTTCTCCGACGTCGGCATTGACAGCTACGGCCGCATCGGCCGCACCGTCGGCAACGCGCTCACTGCCGCGATCTACTGCGACTACAACATGGAGTCGCAGGACAGCTATCGCTTCGCCGGCCGGCAGATCACGCTCTCGTTCTACTACCGAAACGGCGTCAACTTCAGCGACACGGCCCTCGCGGCGACTCTGTACTACGCCACCGGCATTGACCAGTCGCTCGTCACGGCCTTCGGCAGCTTCACGTCGTTCGCCACGCAGACCTTCGCGAAAGTCGGCGCGTGGACGCGCACGACGCTCACGGGCCTCGTGCCGACGACGGCGACGCAGGTCGCGCTGCGGTTCTCGTACACCCCGGTCGGCACAGCAGGCGGCACCGATCACTTTGACCTCACGGGCGTGCAGCTGGAGACGGGCAGCGTCGCGACGCCGTTTGAGACCCGCCTCGGCTGGACGGACATCCCGACGTTCTCGTCGCAGACGAACGCGCTGCAGATCAGCGGGAACCTGGACGTCACCGGCCACAACTTCGCGCAGGTCTCGTCGGCGCCGCACGTGACGTTCAGCACCGAGACGTCCAATGTGTTCCTGAGCTGGCTGCAGCGGACGACGACGACGCTGGCGGGGAGCTGGTGGCAGACGCCGGCGACGCCGGTTTATAGCACGATCGCGAGTGGGACTGGCTATGCTGGTGGTGTGCTTGTTCCTGATGGGCGCGTTGTCTTTGTGCCATACGGCGTAGGTACAACGGGAATTGGGCTTTTTAATCCGGCCACAAATACATATACCACAGTTGGAGATTTGGGATCAGTTAATGGTAAGCACGTAGGAGGAGTACTACTTCCAGACGGGCGCGTCGTCTTTGTGCCGTTTAGTGCAGCTACAATTGCTATCTTTAATCCAGTAACCAATACTTATAGTACAACATTAAATGTAGGCGCAGCCTCCTTTAAATACAATGCTGGTGTTCTTCTTCCCGATGGTCGTGTTGTTTTCGTACCAGCTTACGCATCTGCAATTGGTATCTTCAACCCTACGACGAATACGTACAGCACAGTCGGAGTATTGCCTGGCGGCGATGCGTATGCTGGCGGCGTGCTACTTCCAGACGGCCGTGTTGTCTTTGTGCCGCGCAGCGCATCAACGATTGGTATCTTTAACCCGGCGACCGACACATATAGTACAATTGGTGGAATGCCTGGGAATAATGCATATTTTGGTGGCGTTTTGCTTCCCGATGGCCGCGTGCTTTTTGTTCCATGGAGTGCAACTGCAATTGTATTATTTAATCCAATAACAAATACGTACAGTACAATTGGCGGGATGCCCGGCAACTTCGCATATTACGGAGGCGTGCTTCTCCCTGACGGCCGTGTAGTGTTTATTCCGTATAACGCGACTACATTCGGTATATTTAACCCAGCTACGAACGCTTACAGCACGATTGCTGGTCCCCCAGGCGGCAATGGGTCATACGGAGGTGGTGTGATTTTGCCAGACGGCCGTGTTGTATGTGTGCCACTCGTAACAGCCATAGGCATCCTCTCCGGCTTCCCCCGCCCTCCCCCCGAGCTCTGCTACCACCCCTGCTTCAACAAGCTCTGACCGGCGCACCACTCCCGTCACCACCGCCCTCCCAAATAAATCAGCTTATCCCGCAGATTCTTCTGGTAATACATGAAAACGAACGTGAACACCGCCGCGTTCGTCAGCTCCTTCACCTTGCCGTGCACGAAGCCCGCGACGCCGTCCAGCGGGAACGGCACGCGCTCCACGACGTTCCGCGTGAGGTACACGACGACTCCGCACAGGTAGATGTGCCCGATGCACTCGGCAGCGAGGCGCCCGGTCGTCTTCTTGTCGGCCTCGGCCTCGTCAAACGGGCCGATCGCGCGGTCCAGCGAGACGCCTATCGCGAACGCGAAGAAGAAGTAGATGACCGTCAGGTAGCCGATGTCCACGATCTTGATGGCGCGGCGCGCCAAGTCCTCGCCGAGCGTCTTCGCCGGCACGACATCGGCAGCGCCGCCGGCCGTCATGACGGCACCCGAGTAAGCTGCCATTTCTACCAAGGCGGGATATAAAGGAACTTCGCGTCGGTGACTCAACGCCGCCGCGCCGCATCCCCGTCGCACCGGCTCCGCCGCCATGACGCTCACGATCCGGCAGCTGCCGGGGAACAAGTCACAGCTCATGGACCCGAAGAACTTCCCGAAGGACCAGGTCATGTTCAACCCGAGCGCCGACGGCGACATCATCTACATCCGCGGCACGCGCCACACGGCGCACGACGAGACGAACTTCGCCGTCCTGCACAACAGCGAGACCAGTAAAACGGTGACCGTGGAGAGCCCGATGGACCTGCTCGCGCCGACGGCGAACCTATTCAAAGGCCTGGAGGACATGCGCATCGTGCACTACCGCGGGCTGCTCTGGTTCACGGCGACGGCGACGCACGCGAGCGACGAGCAGAACAACGAGATGCTCGTCGGCCACTTTGACGCGGCGCTGACGCGCGTGGAGCGGCTCTCGCCGATCAGCGCCGGGCCGCCACCGGTCAAGAACATCTGCCCGTTCGTCTGGCCGCCGCCGCCCGGCGGCCCGGGCACTCCCGAGCACCCCGACGCGCGCCTGCGCTTGCTGGACACGTACAAGCGCATCGTGTACGAGGTCTCCGAGCTCTACGAGGATCCGCCCGAAGCCGACGACGCGGCCGACGCGCGCGCGCCCGCCGACGCCGCGCCGCGCTTCCTGCGCTTCATCCTCACGAAGGTCGCCGCGCTGCGTTCGGCCGCTGGCATTCCCGACATCGGCTTCCGCGGCTCCACGAGCCCGATCCACCTGCATGGGAACACGTGGGGCTGCATCGTCCACGACATCATCTTCAACGACACGACGCGGCTCGTCACGCGCCTCGCGTACTTCCACTACTGGATGGAGATAGACCTCGCGCGCGGCGTCGTGACGTTCATGTCGGCGCCGTTCTGGCTCGCTCACTGGGGCATTGAGTACGTGTCCGGCCTGCGCCGCAGCAAGCGCGAGCAGAACGTCGTGGAGATCTACTTCGGCGTGAACGACCAAGTGCCGATGATGGCCCTCACGCGCCTCGCTGACCTCCGCGCCGGCAAGTAGCCGGCCGCCGCTCCGCCGCGCCGAGCGCGCCGCGCGTGTCGTTTTTAACCTGTACGGAGTTGACTCTCTCCTTACCAGACCCGAGCCGAAAAATGAACGGCGCCCGACAGCGGAGCGACCGGGGAGTGACTGTGCCGCGCGCGCGCCGAGATACATCGGCCAGTAAAACGCCCGCGATGGCCGCGATCGGCTCCGACGCCGGCGCCGACGACGCCGATGAAGACATCGTGTATTCTACGGTGGACGTGAACATACAGCGCCTTTCCCCTTACAGCGCTGGCGTTCAGCTACTTGACGGCCGCGTCGTGTTCGTGCCTTACACAGTAACGACGATCGGCCTGTTTGATCCAGCGACAAACGAGTGCAGCACGATCGCCTCTGATGTACCCTACGCGTATCGCGGAGGTCTGCTGCTCCCCGACGGCCGCGTCGTCTTCGTTCCGCACTTCGCGACGACGATCGGCATCTTCAACCCGACGACGAACGCGTACAGCACGATCGCGGGGATGCCGGGAGGCGGTGCGTATGCCAGCGGCGTACTTCTACCCGACGGCCGCGTTGTCTTCGTTCCGGCGAACGCGACGACGATCGGCATCTTCAACCCGACGACGAATGCGTACAGCACGGTCGCCGTTGATGCACCGGGCCACCACGCGTATGTCGGAGGCGTGCTGTTACGCGACGGCCGCGTCGTGTTTGTTCCGGCGAGCGCGACGAAGATCGGCATCTTTAACCCGGCGACGAACGCGTACAGTACGATTGCGGGGGCGCCGGGCGGCGACGCATATCGCGGCGGCGTGCTGCTAAACGACGGCCGCGTCGTCTTCTTTCCGTACATCGCGACGACGATCGGCATCTTCAACCCGACGACGAACGCGTACAGCACGATCGCGGGGCTGCCGGGCTACGCCGCGTATAACGGAGGCGTGCTGCTCCCCGACGGCCGCGTTCTTTTCGTGCCCTACTGCACGAAGAAGATTGGAGTCTTCAACCCGACGACGAACGCGTACAGCACGATTGCCGGGCCGCAAAGTACATACGCGCACCTTAGCGGAATGCTGCTACTTGATGGCCGCGTGCTCTTTACTCCGTGCGACGCGAAGAAGATCGGCATCCTCACGGTCTCCGACGAGAAGGCGCGGCTCCGCGCGCACGCTCGCACCGAAGCCGTCAAAGCCGAGCTCGTCGCCGCGGCGTGGCACCCGAAGCGCATGTCGCGCTGGTGCCTGGACGAAGACGAGCGCCGAGAGATGGCCAAGATGGGACTGTGCGATGCGACTGCGACGGCCTGACGGGAGCGTAGAAGGGCGGGCTGGCTAGGATTTTGGTGGTCCCGACGGCCTACCGGCGCTAAAGCTTTAATCGCGTATTGATCGGAGCCTGCCAGGCCAAGAAATTGAACGATACCCGACGGCTCTACCAGGGAGAGCTCACAGTTCTACCGACATTCCGAGATTTCTCGCTCTGCTGCCCTCAGCCTTCCGCCTCCGCCTTCCGCCGCCAGAAGAATGGCCGCGATCCGCGAGTCTCCCACCGCCGGCCTTCGCGCCGCGCCGGACTCCCGCGACGCCGAGACCCTCGCGTACACCACGGTGGACGTAAACATCCAGCGAAACTACTATTACCGGTCCGGCGTGCTGCTCGCCGACGGCCGCATCGTCTTCGTGCCGGGGACCGGGACGACGATCGGCCTCTTCAACCCGGACACGAACGCGTTCAGCCAGGTCGGCAACCTCAGCACCGCCTTTCACAAGTACTCCGGCGGCGTGCTGCTCCGCGACGGCCGCGTCGTCTTCGTGCCGGACAACAAGAGGAAAATCGGCCTCTTCAACCCGGCGACGAACGCCTTCAGCACGATCGCTGGGCCGACCTGCTTCGGCGGGTATTCCGGCGGCGTGCTGCTGAACGACGGCCGCGTCGTGTTCGTGCCGAGCAACACGAGGACCGTCGGCATCTTCAACCCGGCGACGGACACTTACAGCGAGATCGCGGGGCCGTCCGGCGGCGCCGCGTATTCCGGCGGCGTGCTGCTCGGCGACGGCCGCGTCGTGTTCGTGCCGTATTGCGCCCAGACGATCGGCATCTTCAACCCGGACGGCGACGAGTACTACGAGATCCCTCTGACTTCGCCGGAACTGTTCATGTTGTATTCGGGCGGCGTGCTGCTGCCGGACGGCCGCGTCGCGTTCGTGCCCTGCGAGGCGAAGACGATCATGATCTTCAACCCGGCGACGGACTCGTACGACGAGATCGCGTGCGCGCCAGGAAGCGATGGGTATTACGACGGCGTGCTGCTCAGCGACGGCCGCGTCGCTTTCGTGCCGAACAGGGGAAACGCGATCGGCGTCTTCAACCCGGCGACGGGCTCGCACAGCGAGATCGCGGCCCCGTGGCCGGCCAAGAGGAGCATGTACAACGGCGGGGTGCCGCTGCGCGACGGCCGCGTCGTGCTGGTGCCGAGGGAATCAAAGGAGATCGGCATCCTCGCGCTGTCCGAGGAGCAGGCGCGGCGGCGCGCGCACTCGCGGACCGAAGCCGTGAAGGCGGAGCTCGTCGCCGCCGCGTGGCACCCGACGCGCATGTCGCGCTGGTGCCTGGACGAAGACGAGCGCCGCGAGCTCGCCGAGATGGGACTGTGCGATGCGACTGCGACGGCTTGACGGGAGCGCCGCCGGGCGCCGGCCGGATAGGATTTTGGTGGTTCTGCCCGACGGCCTACCGCACCCTTCCCCTCCTAATCGCGCATGGATTTGAGCTTAGCCGACCTAAAATTGATTAGGCCCCGCCGGACCCGCTCGGGTCGGGCCTTCAGTTCACTCACGCGTCCCGATACCGCTCGCTCCGGCTCAAGATCCAGCCCTTTCCGCCCTTGGCCCTACGGTCCCAATGGCTGTCGCGACGACCGCAATCGGCGTCGCCAACGACGCATATGAATACATCGCATATTCTACGATAAACGTGAACAGGACGAATGCTGATGAGTACAGCTCTGGTGTGCTGCTGAACGACGGCCGCGTCGTGTTCGTGCCAGCGTACTTCACGACGACGATCGGCGTCTTTGACCCGACGACGAACGCTTTGAGCAAGATTGACTGTGAATCGGTAAACTACGCGTACGCCGGCAGCGTGCTGCTGCCCGACGGCCGCGTACTCTTCGTTCCGCACAACGCGAAGAAGATCGGCTTCTTTGACCCGGCGACGAACGCGTACAGCACGATCGCGGGGATGCCGGGCCGCGGCGCGTACGCTGGCGGCGTGCTGCTCTCCGACGGCCGCGTCGTGTTCGTGCCGTGCAACGCGACGACGATCGGCATCTTCAACCCAGCGACGAACGCGTACAGCACAATCGCGGGGATGCCCGGCCGCGGCGCGTACTCCGACGGCGTGCTGCTGCCCGACGGCCGTGTAGTCTTCGTTCCGTGCAACGCGACGACGATCGGCATCTTTGATCCGGCGACGAACGAGTACATCACGATCGCGGGTGAGCCGAAATGCAGCAGCGCGTATCGCGGTGGCCTGCTTCTAAGCGACGGCCGCGTCGCGTTCGTACCGTGCAACGCGACGACGATCGGCATCTTTGACCCTGCGACGAACGCTTTCAGCACGATCGCTGGGCCTCCTGGCAACTACGCGTATATCGGCGGAATCCTGCTACCCGACGGCCGCGTCGTCTTCGTACCGTGGAACGCGACGGCATTCGGCATCTTCAACCCGACGACGAACGCGTACAGCACGATCGCGGGGCCGTCAAATAAATACGCGTATTACGGCGGAGTGCTTTTACATGACGGCAGAGTCGTGTTAGTGCCGCACGATGCGACGACGATCGGCATTCTCTCCGACGAGAAGGCTCGGCGCCGCGCGCACGCCCGCACCGAAGCCGTTAAGGCCGAGCTCGTCGCCGCCGCCTGGCACCCGAAGCGCATGTTGCGCTGCCTGGACGAAAACGAGCGCCGCGAGCTCGCCGAGATGGGACTGTGCGATGCGACTGCGACGGCTTGACGGGAGCGCAAAAGCGCCGCCCGGATTTTTGGTGGTGAGCGCCAAGTACCCTCCCAAGCGATCGCTTGACGCCGCTAGGGTTCTAATCGTGTATGGATTTGACCCTAGCCGACCGAAAAATTGAATGGGTCCCGTCGGAGGCGCCCAGGACAAGCCTTCAGTTGCCGCACGCGTCCCGAGACCACTCTCTCGCTCCGCTGCCCTCCAGCTCAAGCCCCCAGTCCTTTTTCCCGCCCCCGGCCCTACCGGTCCGAATGGCTCCCAAGAAGGCCGCGACGACCGCGGTGATGCTGCCGACGACGTCGGTCGCGCCCGCCGGCACGCCGCCCGCGCAGACGAAGGCCGCGAAGGCGGCCGCCACGAAGGCCGCGAAGGCCGCCGCGGCCGCCGCCGCGACGACGGTCACCGTCGTGCCGACGGTCGCGCCGAAGGCGACGCCGGCCGCGAAGGCGCCGAAGGGCGCGCCGGCGGCCGCGCCGGCCAAGCCCGCGTCGTACAAGACGACGACGGCCAAGAAGCCCGCCGCGATCGCCGCGGCGGCCGAGCCCGAGGAGCCGGCCGCGAAGGCGCCGCGCGCTCTGTCGGACTACAACAAGTTCATGAAGATGCGCCTGAACCAGATCAAGGCCGAGATCGCCTCGGGCGGCGGCGAGCACGCCGCCGAGCGCGGCGGCGCGTTCAAGGAGGTTGCCGAGGAGTGGAAGGCGATGGAGGCCGCCGAGAAGGCCGACGCGATCGCCTCGGCGCGCGAGTACTACGACAACCTGGACGAGCCGCCGCGCGCTCCGCGCAAGCCGCGCGTGGCCCGCAAGGCGGCCGCTCCGGCCGGCGGCGAGTCCGCCGACGAGGCCGAGGAGAAGGCGCCGCGTCCCCTGTCGGACTACAACAAGTACATGAAGATGCGCCTGACCCAGATGAAGGAGGCGCGCGCCGGCGAAGCCGAGCACGCCGAGCGCGGCGCGGCCTTCAAGGAGATCGCCGAGGAGTGGAAGGCGATGGACGCGGCCGAGAAGTCCGACGCCGTGGACATGGCGCGCGAGTTCTACGACAACCTGAGCGAGTCCGAGCGCGCGCCGCGCAAGCCGCGCGCGAAGAAGGCGGCGGCCGACCCGAACGCGCCGAAGACGAAGCGCGCGCCGAGCGTGTTCAACCTCTTCGTCGCTATGAAGGTCGCCCAGCTGAAGGAGGAGAACCCCGACATGGAGCAGAAGCTGCTGCTCAGCACCGCCGCGACGGCGTGGTCGGCGCTGACTCCCGAGGAGAAGGCCGAGGCCGGCGCCGAGGCGCGCGAGTACGCCGAGGGCCGCGCCGAGGAGAAGGCCGAGAAGGCCGCCGCGAAGGCCGCCGAGAAGGCCGCCGCGAAGGCCGAGAAGGACGCGGCGAAGGCGACCGCGAAGGCCGCGAAGGACGCCGCCGCGGCCGCGGCGAAGGCCGAGAAGGCCGCCGCGGCCCCGCCGGCCGCCCCGAAGGCGCCGGCCAAGAAGGCGCCGGCGAAGAAGCCGCCGGTCGTCTCGGACACCGACCCCGAGGACGAGGAGTAGACGAAAGCGCGACAGCGAAAGGCTCCGCGCGAATGATGGCCCGCTAGGAAAAACCTCCGAGACTTCTCGGGGGTTTTGGAGGCGCCGAAGGCTCCGCGCGGACCTCAACGAGCAGCAGCCCGTCCTCCACGCGCAGCCGCGCCGTCTCCGCGACGGCGCGCGGCGGCAAGTACAGCAGCCGGTGGAACCGAGACTCGTGCACGACGCTCCCGGTCTCCGCGTCTCTTTTGGTCGCTGCGCCCTCCAGCTGGATGAGGTTACTTACGCGGAACGACATGCTCACCGTCTCCGCCGAGTGCCCGGCGGCCTCCTGCGCGTAAACGTAGCGGCCGCCGCCGATCGCTCGGAACGACCGGATCCAGCCGAAGCCGCGCGACCAGTAGTAGCCCGCGGCGGCGAGCATCGCGGCGCGGAGTGAGCGAGCGTCCCAATAACACTACGCGTGTTACCTTTAAGTACCACGCGAGTATTTGTGCGCCGTAAGTAGACACTCGCTCCCGCACACGCATCCATGTCGGTCGCCGCATCGTCCGCCGCGAGGATCAACCGGCTCAGCGAGCCCGAGTGCGGCGAGTGGGCCGCGCTGCCGACGGTGAACCCAGTGACCAAGCGCGGCATTTTACTGGACGGCCCGACCTACAAGGCGATCGCCCGGCGCTGCCAGGAATCGTACGGCATCGCGCCGGGCGGCCGCTCGTCGCCGGGCGCGTCTTCGGGCGCGAGCGAGGAGGCTCTCCCGAAAACCGTAGGCCGTTGGCAGGTCCCTCAGACGCGGAGTGAATGGGACAAGGCTACCGCCATTCGCACACTGTTCAAGAAGCTCTGCGTCGCGTGCCGCATGTACGGCTTCATCACCGACCGGTACGTTACCTACGCGAAGGACTTGATCAAAATCCACCAGATCTTGATTGAGCGCGGCGGCATCATTCCCGAAGCCGCCGAGGCCGCGATCGCCGAGTGCATCGTGGTCCTCGTGGACGCGTCGGCGCCCGCGAACGTCAAGAGACACCTGGGCACCGTCCACTACTCTATGAGCGGGTACGAGGGGCTCGTGGAGCACGCGATTATAACGCTGCTCCGCGGCAGTCAGATCAACCTGAACGTCGCCGAGCTGACGAACAACCTGCAGGTCTCCGAATTTAACGATTACATGGAAACCGGGAGCCGCCCCGACTCCGAGAAGGCGACCGAGTTGCTCGTGGCCCTGGAAGGCCTCGCTCACGACATCGTGCTGATGGGAGCGCCTGGCGCCGCGGCGGCCTCGTACGACCTGCCGAAGTCGCGCTCGCGCTCGCTGCCGGAGTCCATCAGCCAGCGCCGCGTGAAGCAGAAGAAGCCGAAGCGCGCCGCCGAAGACGCCGACGAGTACTACCCGTGGTCGGCGACCGAGGAGGCCGCGCCGACCGAGCGCTCGCGCTTCCGCTCTCACGCGAAGCTCTCGGCGATGAGTCCCGCCGCCGCCCAGCTCCCTCCGCTGACGCCGAAGAAGCGCACGGCGATGCTCGCCGAGCTCCGCGCGGCCTGCACGGTCATGAAGGACATGATCAGCATGCAGCGCTTTGACCGCATGAACAAGAAGTCGCTGCAGCTCGTCGTGCGCCTCGGCCCCGCAAGCCCAGCCGGCCAGCAGCGCTGCTATTACGTAAAGAACATCTACCAGCTCTGGGCGAACGCGGCGAAGGACAACAAGCCCTTCCGGGACCCGCTCACGCGCGATACAGTGAGCCCTGCCGACAAGGACCAGATCATGCGCAAGGTCCGCTACGTCCGCCCGGACGCGCCGGACCCGCGCGAGCACGCTCAGCTCCGCGACAAGAAGCTCGCCCTGTCAATCCACCAGATCAACTTCAACTACGCCGACATCGTCTCTCAGGAGTACCAAACCCGCACGCCGCCGCCGACTGCCGCCGCCGCCACCGCCGCCAACAGCGGCGTCGTCGGGTTCTACAACATTACCGTGCGGCGCCCCGTCGGCAAGCAGACGTACATTATCGTGGACCTCGGCTTCGTGCCGTCGGACATTGAGCTCGCCGACGTCGGCGGGGACGCGAACCTGACGTCCAGCGCCGTCATCGGCAACATCCAGGCGCTGTTTGAGTCCGGCCGGCTCATGATCAGCAACGTCATCCCTTACAGATGCTGCCGCGTCCACATGGACAGGGACGTGAAGTACTGGGTCCAGAAGACCTCCGACAGCCCGATCGCGCGCAGCGTCAACATGCGGCGCTGGAAGATGATGGCGACGGAGGTGTACGAACACCTTTAGCGCGCCGCGCGCTCCAAGAGCGCGCGCGCCTGCGCGTCGCTGAAGTAAGGCCGGTTCCAGCCGTGGTGCGCGATCGGCGGAGGAGCCGGCGCCAGCGCTGGCAGCTCGGCCTCCACGCTGAACTGGCAGCGCACCGAAGCCGGCGGCAGCGTGGCCCCGATGATCGCGCAGGCGTGCGTGTAGTAAATGTCCTCAAAGCGCCGCGATTCCGCGATCGGCTGCGCGCCGGCCGCCGCGCGCCAGGCGTCAACGTCGTCCCAGCCGACGCGCGCGATGCAATCCAGCATTGTCTCACGGCGCCGCAGCGAGAAGCCGCCCTGCACGCCGCCGATTCCGGCGGGCGCGACCTCGGCCGCGTTGAAGTAGTTCGCCCCGACGTAATCGTAGTGCTGCCAGCTCGCGAGCTCAACGCCCGCGAGCGGCCGGAACATGACGCAGTCGGCCTGGAAGATCAGGACCCACGGTTCTTTTTGCGATTCCCAGAAGCCGGCGCTCATTAGAAGCTCGCTGTAAGACAACTGGTCCAAATCGTCCACGCCGCCTGGGAGCTCGCGGACCTCCAGCGGCCCGGCGATCCCGCGCAGCTCAGCGAGGGAGTGCGCGACGTTCGCCGCGCCGGTCCAGATCCGAATCGGCCAATTCGGCGGCAGCATGGCCCGATGGTTCGCGACGACCGCGCGCAGCGCCGGGTGCCGCCGAGGCTCCACGATGACCGCCGCGCCCTCGGCGGACGCGCGCGTCGCCGCAGCGTCCGCCGCGTCGGCGAACGTCTTCAAGTAACTCGCGAACACCTCCGTCATCGCTGTTTCCTCCGCAACCTCCGCAACCGCCGCGCAACTCGCGAGCTACCGAGAGCCTATTCTGTACTCTTTAAGTAGAAGCCGCTGAGCCAGTGAGCGCAGCGGATCGCAGCGGATCGCAGCGGAGTCATGTCGGTCGCATCGGCCGCCAAGATCAAGCGGTTCACCGAGCAGAAGTGCCGGGAATGGGTGGAGACGCCGCTCGTCAACCCGGCGACCGGCCGAGCGATTGAGCTCAACAAGGGCACTTACAACGCTATCGCCGAGCGCTGCAAGAACGCTTTCGGCATTGAGCCGGGGTCCGACCTCGCCAACGAGACGCCGGCGGACCGCAGCCGCCGCCTGCTGCCGAAGAAGGTCGGCGACTGGACGGTGCCGCGGACCACCGAAGCCTGGCGGTCCTCCGACGTCCGCATGCGCGCGATCATTCTCACCAGGGCCGTGCGCAAGTTCGGCTTCATCACGCGCACCTACACGGACGACGCCGCGACGTTTAACAGGATCGGCCGGCTCCTCCTGGACGCGGAGGTCATCCCGGAGGGCGAGCGCGCCCTCTCCGATAGCTTTATAACGACTCTCACGAACGCGATGATCCCCGAGAGCAAGATTCGCTACTACGTCGGCTTCCCGCAATCGTGCGCCGAGTACAAGCTTCGGGTTGAGAAGATGATCGGCGACAAGCTCGCCGGGCGCCCGGTGAGCATGACGGCCGGCGCCCTCCGCAAGGACATTGAGGTCGCCCAGTTCAACCGGTTCGTGTCTGAAGGCCTCGTTGCCCTGGGCCCCGAAGACGCAGAGGTGGACGAGATGCTAGTGTCTCTGGAGGCCCTTGACGGCGAGATCATCCTGCAGCGCGCGACCGCCGCGACCGCGACCGCCGCGACCGCGGCCGCGAGTAACGGCGACGCCGACGCTTACGATATTCCCGCGTCGCGCGAGCGCTCGCTGCCCGAGTCCATCAGCCAGCGCCGCGTGAAGCAGATGAAGCCGAAGAAGAAGCCGGAGGACGCCGACGAGTACTACCCGTGGTCCGCGACCGAGGAGGCCGCGCCGACGGACCGCTCGCGCTTCCGATCGCACGCGAAGCTCTCGGCGGTTAGCCCCGGGCCCGGCGCCGCGCCGCTCGCGCCGCTGGACCCGAAGAAGCGCACCGCGATGCTCGCGGAGCTGCGCGAAGCCTGCACGGTCATGAAGGACATGATCAGCATGCAGCGCTTTGATCGCATGAACAAGAAGTCGCTGCAGCTCGTCGTGCGCCTCGGCCCCGCCGATCGCGCAGGCCAGCAGCGCTGCTACAGCGCGCGCGGCCTCTACACGGTCTGGGCGAACGCCACGAAGAGCGGCCGGCAGTTCGCCGATCCGCTCACGCGCGAGCGCGTGACCGACGAAGAGAAGGACGAGATCATGGGCAAGATCCGGCACCTGCGGCCGACCGCTCGCGACCCGCGCGAGCACGTGATCCCGCGCGATCCGAAGGTCACTCTGGACATTGAGCACATACCCGTGCCGGTGCGCAACATCCCGACGAACACGCTGGTCGGCCAGATCGGCATGTACCATCTGGAGCTGAAGCGCAAGGTCGGCGCGCGCACGTACGTCGTATTTGACCTCGGCGTCGTTCCGGCGGACATTGAGATCGGCGACGTGAGCGGCGACGCGAACCGCACGTCGGCCGCGGTCATCGGCAACATCCGGCGCCTCTTTGACGAGGGCAAGCTGCTCAGCGGCAACTTCGCGCCGTACAGCTGCTGCACGATCCACCTGAGGAAAGACCTGAAGTACTGGACCACGCGCAGCGGCGCGAGCCCGATGAACAAGCGCGTGAACATGCGGCTCTGGAACCTCATGGCGAGCGAGGTGTACGATGCGCTGCATTAACTCCGCGTGGATCCGCGAGGCGCCGCAGGGGATACGCTGACATCGCGCGTAAGAGGCTTAAGCCGACCGCTGCGCCGCGTTAATCCGCGCCGCCCGAAAACGCGCGCGCAGTGTAGGACACTCGCAAAAATGGCGCCCGCGGAGCCTTTCCGCGTTCTCCTCTACAACGTGTGGAACCTGCCTTCGTACCTGACCGACGGCAATTCGCGCGCCCGCGCCTTCAAGATCGCGGAGCACCTCGCCGCCGGCGACTACGACGTCATCGTGCTCAACGAGGCCTTCCTCAACAAGGACGCGCTCGTCTCGCAGCTCGCCGAGAGCCACCCGTACCGCGAGCGCCTCGGGCGCCAGTGGTACACGGCGTTTGACTCGGGCCTCCTCGTGCTCTCGCGCCACCCGATCGTGCGCTCGGCGGCCGAGCACTACGCCCTGCGCCGCGGCGTGGACTTCTGGGCCGCGAAGGGCGTCGCGTTCGTGTGCGTCTGGACGCCGTCGGGCCTCGTGAACGTGTACGGCACGCACATGCAGGCCGGCGCCGCTCCGTCGCACCAGAGGGCGCGCATGTCGCAGAGCGAGCAGCTCGCGTCGTTTATCCTGCGGACGGCCGAGCCGGGCCGCCCGATCATCGCGTGCGGCGACATGAACATGGGCCGCACTCTGGACCCGACGTTCGCGCACCATTCGGGCCACTACGTCTCCGCGGAAGACGCGAAGGCGCGCCACGAGGCGTACGTGCTCCTGCTCGCGCGCGCCGGGCTCGGCGAGGTCACGCCCGACAACGGCGACCGCGAGGAGATCCAGCACTTCCTCGTGCGCGACTTCCCCGCCGGCGCTCCGGCGCCGAGCCTGACGTACGAGCCCTGGGCGACCGGCGAGCTCAGCGACACGCCGGCGCTGCTGTGCGAGTTCGCCGTCGGCGCCGAACGCGCCGCCGGACGCGCCGCCGAAATCACCGAGGCTCCGCAGGGGGTATAAGGGTACCGCGCGTATGAGGCTTAAGCCGAGCGGCCGCGCATTATTTTTACAGCAAGCGCGACGCCGCGCATCGCTTACGCTCACGCTACCGTGCGCAATCGCAAGACAGACCCGAATTTCTAGAACTACTTATAGAGGGCGTCAAGCCAAGAGCCTCGCCGAGCCACCGGGAGAGCTCCTCCCGCAGCCGACAGCGCTTTCGGCAGGTCTCGGCGCCGCAGCGATCCGCAGCGGACCCTCATGTCTTCCAGCGTCCTATTCGCGCAGCGCCGACTCGGCGCCGGCGCTTCCAATGGGCTCACGCAGCGCGGCGGCAACATCGGCTTCGGCACGGACACGCCCAGCGTCAAGGTCCAGGTGTACGGCGACGCTATGGTCACCGGCCTCATCACCGACAGCAACTACAATCCCATCGTCGGCGCCATCGCGAACTGGCTCGTCTCCGCGCCGCCGCCGACGTTCAGCGCCGGCGCGAGCGGCGCCGCGTTCAGCTACGCGACGCAGAAGGGCCTGTACCGCGTCTCGGGAAACGAGATCGTGTACAGCGTCAACATCGCCGCCACCGTGGCCAACGGCGCGACGCCGGCGAGCACCGACTTCACGATCGGACTGCCCTACGTCTACGGCGCCGACTACGAGCCGAACACGATCATCGGCGAGCTGTGGATGACCGTGTACTACGGCGCGCAGAGCAACGTGTTCAAGGCGCTCGCGCGCGCGAACCCGGCCGACGCCGCGACGGTGAAGGTGCGCTACCTCAGCGGCACGACCGAGCAGGCGATGGGCACGCT
>Ga0208974_1000353_pt1 | contig 19882 bp, 36 predicted proteins | sample GreLakmeER15MSRF_FD_187699 | JGI IMG/M metagenome (GOLD analysis project Ga0208974, IMG submission 187699) | Freshwater lentic microbial communities from great Laurentian Lakes, MI, USA - Great Lakes metaG ER15MSRF (SPAdes) | ecosystem: Environmental > Aquatic > Freshwater > Lake | place: Great... | reverse complement strand
AGCTAGATGACTCAAGTAATACACTCTCTTTCATAGCTGTTATCATATGTCTTTGATTAGCTGCCACAAAAATACAATCGCCTTGTTTTAAAAGCTCTACATGGGCCAAATTTAAGTCATCGCTATCAGATATGTGTATCGACACCTCTCCAGAAAATATATAAAAATAAGACTCTTTTTGAGCATGATAGTGCCAGCTAGTTTGTTTGAAAATATCCATCTTTAATATTTTTAAGCATGTCTCTCTAAAAGATTCGTTCACTACTGTTTCTTCACTACCCCACTTTTTAAGTGTTATGTCTGCTTTAAACTTCATTACAAATACCCCTTCTTTACCCTGATAGCATAGCATCAGAGTTCTTTTGTTTACTTTCAGTGTGCTATAAACTCTACCAAACAAGACATCAATTAAGAATTTTTGTGCTTTGCTCTATCAGGTCTAAGCGGAGAAGGGGTCACTCCGATCTTAGTGTTGATTCTTAATTAAACTTTTCGTGCCACCTGTTAAGAGTTTGGCTACTCTATGGCAGTCTTTGGGTCCATACCCTGGTGTTATGATTACTTCGGGGAAAGAACTGCGAAAGAACCGTTATTGAATTTGATAACGCAGTTACTTATGATCATAAGCTTGTTATATAGCTGTCTACATTCTCCATACGCAATGCAAACATATAACTACCATTGCCATTTTGCAATACAAAATCCTTAACTTTCTTACTATTCTTGATCTTTCTTTTGTCGCCTATACAGACAACCTTTTCTAATAATTCAATTGCTTGTTTATCAGATGAGGCACAAAGAATTATTGATATGCAACCATCTTTTGAAATCTTAGCTTTATATTTATTTTTATTTTTAAGAATTGTTATTTTTACATGATATGTTTTAATCATTTAAAATACCACAATGTTTTGATGAGCTTTCAAAATACACATACACTAATACAGTATATATACTGGTGTATATTTATCTATGGAGATTAACATGAATATTGCAGAAGATATAAATTTTTATCTATCTAGTGCAAGCGTAGTGATTGTCGATATAGATAACACTATTTTGCGTAATGGTATATATCCAATTAAAAAAATGATTGATTATGTAAATGAATTGTCAAAAGAAAATAAGATTTATATTATAACTGGTAGGCCAGAATCTGATAGAGATGAGACTGTAAAGTCTTTAAAGAAAGCTGGAGTTAAATATAATAGACTTATGATGAATAATATAGGTAATGAACCTAAAGATCAAAACGAGTCTAAAAAAAAACATGCTGAAAGCATAAAAGAAAATGTGTTGTTTGCTATAGATGACAATCCTAAAATGCGTAATGCATATAAGGAAGCTGGAATAAAAACAAAGTCGCCTAAAAAATGATAAAAGATATAGATTATTATATAGATGAAAACAAACAAGTTGTTTTGACTGAATATTTTTTAAAAAAAAGAGGTCGTTGTTGCAAAAAAGATTGCAAGCATTGCCCTTACGGATTTCAAAAAGAAAAATCAAGCGACAATACTGGCAATATCAAACCTTCTAGTTAAACTATCTACCCCAAACATATCCATATACACATCTCTTATTTCTTCCATACAAATTCTATTAAATTTTACGCCAACACTTTTTGACATTCTAATAGATGCCAATATCATTATTCTTCTAGCTTTTTTTTGTCTGTTCTTTTTAATTTTCATGTTGTTCCTATTCTACATTTAGATTTATTTGTGTTGTTTCAATAACTTCTAAATTTAAATCACTGTTTGAAATAAATTGTTTTGTTTTTTCTAATACTAAATTTGCATGTTCTTCATTATAACAATCAAAAACATAGGCATCTTTCTTTACCTTTGTTAATCCAACCTCTGGTTGTCTGCAAAAAAAATCTCCAGAGATGTTTCTAATTATTATTTTCATATTGATTCCTCCTTATGGTTTAGTAATATATAATAGTATTCGCTTTAACAACCAAAATATTCAAGAAATTAAAATGAAAATATATACAAAAACTGGAGATGATGGAACTACACTTTTGCCAAAAACAGGCAGAGTTCCTAAAACTAATCCAAATATACAGCTTCTTGGAAGCATTGATGAGCTTAATGCTTGGATTGGATTTGTTAATCAAAAGTATATTTTAGAATTAAAAGTTCATGAAGTGTACGAATTTATAATAGAAATACAGAACCTTCTTTTTGAGGTTGGTGCAGAAGTGGCTACTGGAAAAGAAAGAATAAAAGAAGAACACATTAAAAAAACAGAAGACATTATTGATTTGATGACTAAAAGTTTGAAGCCATTAAAGAATTTTATAATTCCATTCAATCATTGTGAAATTCATTTGGCTAGAGCAGTATGTAGAAGAGTTGAAATTGATCTAGTAAGGCTCATGGAAGCACATCAAGACTTTAAAAACATTGTTGTATTTATAAATAGGCTTAGTGATTTCTTATTTACTTTGGCTAGATTGCTTGGTCCAGAAGAAAAGATATGGCATGGTTAACCTATTAATTTTCCTTTTTGTATAACATGTTTATAACCAAAAATACAATTAAACATTTGATGATGAAATTCATTTTTACCATAACAAAAAACATTTTTATCTGTAATTTTTTCAGACCAATACATTTCATGCTCACTAGCATCTTGTTTTTCATTTAGTGTTGATATTAAAAATTCCTTATTAAAAATAGCTATTGGTTGATGACTCATTACATAATATCCGTTTTTTTGTGCATATATATTTTCAATAGAAGTTTTTAACAAAGAAAATGTTGGGAATGATCCTGTTTTAGTAATATCTGAATTGTAATCATTATGAAATTTATAAAGATCAGAAAATAAATTTTTATCAAAACTGTTTATTATAAAATCTTCTTGAACTAAAACTATATTTTTTTCTTTTATTTTAAGCAAAACTTCTTTTAATCTTAATGACCATATATTTTCATTTATATTTATATTTTCAAATCGATTGTTTTTTATTTCTGTAGATTCTGTTGAGAAATAACATGGTATGTTTAAATTAAAAATATTAAATGCGTTTAAAAATCTTTCAAAAACAAAAGAATGTTTATCACACGCATGAACTAATAATGCTAAATTCATTGTGTTTTCTCGTAAATCCAACAACTTTCGTCTTTTAGAATCTTTTTTCCTGCAAAAAATTCATTAACTGCTTTATCTACATTTATCCAACCATTTTCATAATCATGTCCAGCTATAATCCCACCAACTTTTACTTTTTGAAACCACACAGATATATCTTCTTTGACACTATCATACTCATGATTAGCATCAATAAAAACAAAATCTATTGAATTATCTTCATATATTTTTGATGCACTAACAGAATCCATTCTGATTGGATTAATGACAGAAGATAAAGAAGATGTATTTTTAATAAACAATTCGTATAAAGAATTTGATTTTACATACTCATCATTTACATGTTCAGTACTTCCTTTCCATGTATCTACGCAATCTAATTTTATATCTTTTTTAGAATTTATAATTTCTACGGCAAGATAAGCTGCACTTTTACCTTTCCATGATCCTACTTCTACAAACTTGCTTCCAGAAGAAAATTTCTCAACCATTGATTTGTATAGATTTGGGTATGTAAACCAATTCTCTCCAAACTCTGGTAGATCATATATATGGTTCATATCATAACTTCTCCTGGAACTCTTGTGCTTGAATCTTTTTCTGGAAGTCTTATTAAATCTGCTTTTACATAAAGAATACTGTGCGTTTTATGCCATTCAGTTGGGTAAAAATTCTTAATTCTATTACCTTGAAATCTTACTGGTGTTCCAATATATTTTGCCTGTTCTTCTTTAGTGTAATACCAAAAGCTATTGCTATTCCAAAATGCTATATGTGTTGGGTCTTGAAAAGCACCTCTGCCATCAGTGGATGGGGTCTGCGTTAAAAACCAACCCATTGGACAAAGACACCTATGTGCTTCTTTCATAACATGAATCGGATCTTTTAAATGCTCAAGTGCATCATGTGCCCTTATCAATCCTACTTCGCCATCTTTAAAAGGCCAAGGATTGTTTAAATCATGTATAATTTCTGCGTTATGCATGTCTACCGACTTGTACCCCTTTGGAGGATTAAAGCCACCGCAAAGGTCTATCTTGAGCAAACCATTAAGGTCACACCATTTCTCAGTCAATGCATAAATATATCTGTCGTGAATATTTAATGTTTCTTCTTGAATGAATGCATTCTTTTCGCCATAACAAGTATTGTTTTTATGTTTGTAATAAATATACAAGCACTTATCTATATGTTTAACTTTACCTTGTATGTATGTTTTGCAGAGAATGTCATGATCATCTAAAACTTCCATTGTTTCATCATGACCACCAATTTTTTCGTAGAACGATTTTTTCCATGCACGAACATGATTTGGAGCAAACCAAATTTTAGAAAATGAAGCTGGAGTTGGGTCGAATGATATAAGCTCTAAAAGATCTTTACCTTGATATTTAAATGGTCTATTTCTCCAACCATATCTATTGTGATATACAAATGGTTTTCCATTAGGGTCTATCTCTGCACAATTTGAATATGCAAAATCAATAGTTTGATCTGAATTAAATTCATTATATAATTCTTGCAAACAATCTTCTGTAAGCTCATCATCATGATCAACTTCTACAACTACAGTTCCATTGGATGCCATGCACCCTTCTTTTTTAAAAAGACCAATCAATTTTGAATCTGGTTTTTTTGATTCTATAATCCTTGGACTAAAAGCCAAAGACTCAATATCAATATTAGCGTTACCATTTGGAACAATAATCCACTCAAAATCTTTGAATGTTTGCTTAGATATAGATCTAGCAAGCCTAGCAAGAAATTGAGTGTTATTTGTTGGTGTAACTATAGAAAAGTATGGCATTATTTTTTCACATTAAAAAAGAATAGTTGAACTAATCTAGGGAATTCACCATACATTGTAGCAGAGTGAATCATTTTTCCATCCCAAAGAACCAATCGATTATAAACAGACCCAACTCTATCTACTAATTCCCAATTGTCTTCATGTAATAAATTGTATTGTGTATATATATCGCTATCATTTATTTCGTTTTTATTTTCTAGAGGATGGCTTGGCGGTCTTCTACAACCATATTTTTTATCTTTCCAAAATGATGTTCCTGCATTTGTTGGTCCATCTTTTGTTAAGTATACTGCTGCTGCATAGTCTTGTTGATCACTATGATATACTAAAGGATCTTTGCCTTCTGTTATTTGAAAAACGCCATTCATTGGTTGATTTAACCAGTCAACTATTTGAACTTGCAATAACTTTTCAAATTCTTCTTTTACATATGGAAACAAACAAGATGTTGTTCTTTTTCCTTTATAAAATTTATTTTCTTCTTTAAACTCAAACTTTTTTGTTTCTTCTACAATAAAGTCTGGATCTTTATAAAAGTTATCAACAACAAGTAAGCTAGGTATTCTTTGGTTAAACATAATTTCATTATCCATTTTTCCAAGTCCTTTCATCTTCAATGTTTTCGTTGCTTCTTAAGTCAATTACTACAGATTCAAATATCGCAGAATACGGAATAAATACAAGCAATTTACTATAATGCCTTGAATCTATGCCTTCATCAACCTTAAACCATACTTCAATTCTAGATTTGTTTGATGCTAATTTTTTTGTTTTATTTCTAGTAGATGCACATTCTTGCTCATATTGTTTTACTTGATCTAATGTTACTTCTAATTTTTGCATTTCTTTTTGAACTATTTTTTTAATTGCTTCTGTTTCTGCAACAATTATCTGTCTTTTATCTGCTGACAGACATATGTATAGTGTTGCTTCTGTTCTCACATCTCTACCATTCGCTTCTTCATAAAAAGCACCACTTGTAGAATAGAACCTTTTTGCTTCGTAAATGATGTCTGATTTATTTTCACGGCATTTCATTTGTGCGGTTTTATTGCTTTTACTGCACTTATAATCAATCATTAATTTTTTATCTTCTTCAATAGAAGCTTTTTCAAATTTGTATTTATATCTAAAGTTTAAATAATTAGCTACCTTGTCTGCCAAAGTGTTACCGCTTTCAATACGCTTCATTATCTCATCTGTTTTCATATTTTTTACCTAACATTGCTTTTTTGTATTCATTGCACTTCTCAGTCACAAAACCAAGATTCTTTGAAATATTCACCTTAAGTCTTTTTGTTTCAGAAATATAATATTCTTCCATTGTTTTTTCGCCTTCACATATCATTCTAGAAGTTTCTTTATCTTCTGCAATGGGAGATATAGTAACATGCTTGCAGTTAGTTCCATCTGTATTTAATGTATACAAACCTTCTACAATAATAGTTTCCATCATGTCCATGTTGATTATATCGCCATCAAAAGATCTTAACATTTGAAATAACTCAAAAATGTCATAATGTTTACCAGTTAAGCTTTCAAGCAAATTTTGAATTTGTTCTATAGATATTAACGCTAATCCTCCAGATTCCAATTTTATTTCAGACAATTTATCTTTACGAACATAACCTTTATCCATTAGATTCCTCCAAACATTTAGAACAAAAAATTCTTTTAAACTTATTTAAATGATCAATTTTTTCATCCATTATGTATGAATGACCACATTCAAGTTCAGCGGACCACTTACCAAATGCTAACTTCTTCTTTGATATTATTTTTTGATTACAGTAAATAGAAAAAACTCTTCTGGTTCCAAAAGAGTGAGTAAATACTAAAAATTTAAAATCATCTAAAAACAAAGATAAATCTATTATGTGGTTATTATCTGTGTCTTCGTCTACATCTTCTTGTTTTGGAAAAACCGAATCTTTTAAATGATATAGCAGTTGACCCCAGTCTAATTTAGTTATGTCTTTTTTTAAATTACATTCTTCACTATAAAAAACATAGAAGATTTCATCGTCAATCTTTATTTTTATGCTTTTCATTTTATTTCCCACTTACATATTTTTTCGTCTATTTTACTTATATATTTATGATTAAAAACTTTAGCTGTTTTTTCTTTTTCTTTAATTGTTTTTTTTACATCTTTAATTCTATACTTTTTACCTAAAAAAGTAATAACAAATTCATCTTCCATTTTAAACTTTCCTTTTAAATTCAACAGCACATTTTTCACACATTTCTTCCCATCCTTCACCAAGTATTCTATTTGCACGATCTACATTTGTCATACCTATATCTTTATTGCAAACAGGGCATGACATCAATGATGTTTTAATAGCACAATTTAAACAAGTGTCAACTGTAACTCCATCAACATCTCTAAGCATCCACTCTGAAATTTGTATTCCACATTCAGAACAATGATAATCTAATTCTTCTTCCATTTTAAAACTCCTTTAGCCAAATGTAAGCACGAAAATCACCATACGCCCATATCAACTCAAATCCTTCAAGTTCTTTTTCGCTCAGAGGGTATTGAACTCCACTTAAAGAAAGTTCTTTATTGACTACCATTTTTACAGATTCGCCATTTTCAATTTTATTACGCCATGTAACTCTATTTAAGGCTGTTCCTAGATATCCACCTCTAGATTTCATTTTTTCTAATATTACAAAAGCACCTCCAACCATACAATTATTTTTTAAAGAATCAATAAACATTTCTCTTTTTGATGGGTGGACAAAACATAAAGATAAAATGCATGTGGCAAATGAAAACTCTTCCATATAAATATTGAGGAAGTCATCAAGAACTACTTCGCTTTCGCCTTTATATCTTTCTACCATCTCTTTGCATTTTTCAACTGGTGTATAGTCTATGTTTCTTGACTTAATCATACTTGATAAAGCCAACTCAACATTACCTGTGCTTGCACCAAAGTCGTACACATTTGTTTCTTCTGCCATAAATACCGATGCAATCTCAGGCAAAAAATGATTAACGAAATTGCTGTGCCAATATAATTGTCCAGACAAGTGTTCGTCAAACTTTTCTGCTATTTTTGAGAATTCAAACATTTGTGATACTCCTTTAAACATCTTGCTATGTACTGAACTGAAGGTACATGCATACCATTGTATTTATATTTATCAGTATTTGAAGCATCTGGAATATGCCAATGGTCATGAAAACCCATGAGGCGAAGCCTCTCTGTGGGCGTTACTCTGCGTATATTACCATTAGAGACTACTAGGTCTGTAAATGATTTATAATCTCTTTTTGTTAAGGTTGACGAGACTCCGCATTCATCAAATTGATCACTTCTTTGGCGAGTAAAGTAGGCAAAGGTTTCTTTGAACCACATGCTCTCTTTAAAATTCCATTCAAAGCTTTTTTTGACAAGTTCCACGCTTTGTTGACAGGTTCTAGTACTACGAGGGCCAAACTCGAATATATCGCTATTGGCGGGGATTCCATCACGGACTCCCAAAATGTAAATTCTACGCCTTCGTTGGGCTGTTCCGCAGTATTGAGCATCGAGTGTCGTATAAGTCGCATCGTACCCGATGCTGGCAAGGTCGCTGAGTATTGTGTTAAGCCCTCTTCTAACGAGCATTTGGACATTTTCAATAACGCAATATTTGGGTTGAACATCTCCAACTGCTCTGAAGAACTCTTTCCATAAGAACGATCTTTTGCCATATATTCCCTCCTTTGATTGACTTGCTATAGATATGTCTGTACATGGAAAACCACCAACTATTACATCAAATTGATTTTTTTCGTATTTTATTTTTGTAACATCGCCATAATTTGGAATGTTTGGAAAGTTTTTTGCCAAGACTTGAGAAGGATACTTATCTACTTCTGCAAAAGCAGTTACTTCAAAACCTTCTTTTTGAAATCCTAAAGCAAAACCACCTATACCCGAAAACATGTCATAAACTTTAAGCATTTAAACCTCCTTGTAAGAAATATGTATATGTTTTTCTTACAAAACAATGGGGCTGTTTTTGACACAACCCCATGTCTCATATAGATTAACGACATTTCTTCCCACGAAGAACACCCTTAAACCTAGACTGCTTTTGTTGAGCAGCAACAACCTTTGTTTCTGGCTTATTCTTAGCATCAACTACAACAGGTGCTGATGCAGAAGACGAACAAACACCACCAGAACAACTGGACTTAGAACGAAGTCCAATAGCGTTAACAGATTCAGAACCAAAGGCAATCGATGTTGCCAATAACAAATCGAACATAAATCTTCCTCCTAAAGAATCCTACAAATTAATCTGGTAACATAACCAGATCCATACTATATTGTTCGTATGAAACAAACAATTATTCAACTTTTGTCATAATATATTTTATAAAGGACTTTTTCAATGGTTATTAAAGAAATAGAAAATTTGTTAACAAAAGAAGACTGTCAAACATTAATAGATTATTCTAAAGCACAACTTAGAAAATTAACAACTATAGGTGAAAATAATAACTATAGAGTTGGAGATGGTACTTGGGTTTTATCTCCAGTAATAGATAGTTTTGGCGTTGATTTAAATAAAAAGATTAAACAAATAGTGCAAGAACACACATCTTTGCCAATAGAAAATCAAGAAGCTATACACATTGTTCATTATGAAATAGGTGGGGAATACAAAGAACATCATGATTTTTTTCATGCTAATACACAAGATTATAATGTTCATGTAAATAGAGGTGGGCAAAGGACTTACAGCTTTTTGTTTTATTTAAACGATGAATTTGAAGGCGGGGGAACAAAGTTTGTTAAGAAAGATATTACAGTAACCCCAAAAACAGGAAAAGGTTTGCTTTGGTCAAACTTAAAAGAAGATGGGTCATTAGATTATGACTCAATGCATGCAGGATTACCTGTTGTTTCTGGAAACAAATGGATTGCTATTGTTTGGATTAGACAAAACAAATTTATTTAATATTTTTCCAATGGAAAAAACATTGCATAACCATTTGATCTTCTTCACAAAGAAGTTTTTCTCTCCAATGTGCCATTTTAGTTCCCATTATTAATCCACCATCACCAACATTTGTTATTACTTCAGCTATACCACCATCATGCTCAACAAATAGTGGCCACTTTTTATTTGTATTATCAAATATACAAACACTTAATGTGTATTCTAAGTCTTCTCTATCTACATGTCTTTTTAAAATAGAATCATTAAAGTAAATTCTACTATAGCTATTTACCTTTACAATATTATCATTTTTTAATAATATTTTTATTCTTGGGGTTATGTCTTCAAGTACAGATTCAAATTCTGGAATTGTTGAACCATAAGAATTTTTATAATGCTGATCATTACCTTCCCATCCAAGGCTGTTATTTTTATAATAACCCAACAAAATACCACTTAAAAAAGAACATTGTTCTTTAGTAAAAAAATCTTTTAAATGTAATAACATAGCATTCCTAAAATATACTTAGTGGCTTACCATCAGATATAGGTATTGGTCGCCCTAAATTGTCTCTAATTTGAAACATTGGGTCCAAACCTAACGCTTTGTACACTGTAGCATAAACATCTGAAATACTGCAAGGTTTGTCTTTAATGTCCATACCATCTGAAGTTGTAGATCCATAAACCTGTCCACCTTGGATAGTACCACCCCCAAGAACCACAGACCAACATCTAGCCCAATGATCACGACCACCATTCTGATTAATCTTAGGGGTACGGCCAAACTCTCCCATCCACATAACTACAGTATCTTTCCACATACCCATATCTACTAAGTCCTTGACCAAATATCCCATGCCCATATCAAGACGATTCCCATTCCCGCCCCTAATAGTACTAAAGATATTGCTATGATTATCCCATCCACCCAAGTCGATTTGTACACAGCTAACTCCTTTAGAAATTAACTTTCTAGCAAGAAGGCAACCCATTCCAAAGTTATTTCCTCTACCACCATAAGACTCAATCGTTTTAGGATTTTCGTCTTTTAGTTCAAAGATTGTTTTTAGCGGAGATAGTGTAAGATCAAAGGCTTTGCCATAGATATTAGAATGAGATTGAGCATGATTACCCATAGCTTCTCTAGCCACACTACCTTTAATGTGAGGTGCAATTCTTTCCGAAAAATCGTCTTCCAATGTATAAAAGAGTCTTTGTCTTCGTCTAAGTCTTTCTTCATCATCTATTTCCTTTGGTGCTTTAATATTCTCTGGTGGAGTTCCAGCATTTTGAACTGTGAATGGTGCAAGATTTGTTCCTAAAAATCCTGGACCAATCCTTTGTGCTGAATTTCCAATCCCAATAAATCCTGGCAAGGCTAGTTCTTTTGATGTTAAAAGCGAAGATGTTACTGAACCAATAGATGGATACTGAACAACAACGCTTGATTGATGCCCAGTATTCATTAAAACAGTTCCTCTCTCATGACTTCCTTCATTAGTCACAAGAGATCGAACAGCAACTAAATTGTGAAACTGAGAAGCTATTGTTGGAAGAACCTCACTAATACTCACTCCTTTTGCAGAAGTAAGTATTTGCTTGAATTCACCTCCATTTGCCTGTCCTTGCTTTAAATCCCAAAGATCCATGTGACTAGGACCGCCACCCATCCATAAAACAATTAGCTTTTTATTGTTTTTTTTAAGTACTTCTTCTTGTGCTTTAACTTTGCTCACAAAAGAAAGTGCAGAAACTCCAGCTAAGTGCTTTACAAAATGTCTTCGGTTCATTTCTTCTCCGATTTTGGTATTGTTGGCGTGAACAACATATGGCTTGGTCTTACATCTACAGCATCATCTCTCATAATTTTAATATTTTTTGGTGCTTTGATACACAATCTTACCTGATTTGAATATTTGCTTATTTCTTTAATGCTAACTTCTATATTTCCACAATCAGTATAAATAGTAAAAGCCTCATTCAATCTTCTAGCAAAAACTAAACTTCCAATTTCCATAATAATTCCTCCTAAGTTTATTATAAGGTGTCTCTAGTCAACACAACTAGTAAGACTTTTCCCACCGACATTAGTCCAGACACCCTATAATTTGATTAATATCCTTTTTTACTAGACTCAACACCAACTCTTGCTATATCAGATACCTTTAAGAGTATAGATATTAGTTCATTGTTCTTGCCTTTTAGTTCCTCATTATCAGAACTTAAAGAAGCATTAATGTTTTCTAATTCAATATAATCTAGTTCTAGATCATTGAATTTAGCTTTGAGCAAGTTAAGCTCAGAAACAAATTCTTCTATTGTTTCCTGTTCTTTTAGATCAAAACCGCTGCAAGTTTTTCTAGTTTCCTTGCCAAAAAGCCAATCGTAAATCATCATATCTTTTCTCCTTGGGTTATGTATTCCTTACACTTCTTATTATTCGTTTAAAACTTAAAAATATTCATCTGAATCTTCATTTAATATTTCTTTTATTAATTTCATTATAAGAAGATATACTATTACATAACATACATATTGAAAAAATGCACAAAGGTAATTGTTAGATAGCATCTTCTTTTCTGCAAACTTTAATGCTTCCATTTTCTATTGTTATTTCTACTTCAATATCATCGCTATTTGTATCTATACCAATAGATTTAAGCATTTCATTTGTAAACATAATTGTGTATGAATCATCATTATTCATTTAAGTTTAACCTATTATGTATGAGTCACTGTAAAGTCATTAAAGGTTTTAAAACTATAATTTATTGTTGCATTATTACCATCTGTTCCACCGCCTTGATAATTAAGTGATTGCATTTTGTTTTTAGTTCCAAGATTTATGGTTGTTCCTTCGCTAAATTTAATAATTATTGTTTCATTTGTTAAATTGTTTTCTGTTTCGCTAATATCCATTCCATCTCCAGATTTTGCAATAATTTCAAATTCAGAAGATATTTCAACTGGAAATTTTGCATATCTAAAATAAGGTGCTTTTTTACCAAGTTCAAGAATTTTTTCTCTAGTTATAGAAGCAGAGACAGATAGCGATTGAATAGAATCAGTATTAGATAAAATTGATGGAAGAGTAGATCCAGCTATATTCACATGCTGTCTTCTAGCAACACCACCAGTATATGCTGGTTGATCTGGTGTTCCTGGAACAGTTAAAAAGTCTGCCATCCAAACATATGACCATATTTTTTCATTTCCAACCAAACCTATTGATTCAGTAACATTTCCATCAACTGATGCTTTATATGAAATTTGATTAACAACCATGTTTTTCATTACACATGTACTTAATGGAGTTCCGCTTGATGATTCAAATGTATCATTAGTAATTCTTAATGCTACAGAACATCTAGAAGAAGATTTGGCACTCAATGTATTTGTAGAATTTTCTGCTGTTGCTAATGTATACAGCAATGGATAACCATCTAATACTTTTTCCATTGTTACATCAATATCAGCTATTCCTTCTATATTTGAATATATTGAAATCATCCCAATTTCGTAAACTTGCTCAAGATTAAATGTTGTATTTATACCAACACTTTGAACGCCATGAACTTTTGTAAATGATGTTCCATCTTTATTTCCTATGCCAACCATTTGACAAGCATAAAATACTCTATTATTAGCCATTTTTTATTCCTTAAAGTAAAGTTGTTACCTTAATAAATACCCCACTAGATAAGATTGTACATAAAAGCAAGTATTATGAAATATATTTATATTTTATAAACAATCCCACAGTTTTTTGTTTGTATCCCAGTCAGGAACTTGTCTTTCATCTATGCTCACATTAGCCCAATGGTTTTGCATTTCTGATTGATGAGTCCTTATAGCTTCTTCCAGCTTTTTAATTCTTTCGTCTTGCAATGTAAAGAAATGTTGCAATTGCCAATTAAATTCTTTTAGAGTGTCTAATTCATTCATTATTTTTTCCCCTTACATTTAAAGCATTCAACAATATGTTCGCTGTTAATTTTGTCAACAGTATCATCTATGATAGCCCTGTGGCCACATTCTAGCTCAACACTCCATTTGTTTGGAGATACTGGCCTAAGTTCTTTATAATTGCCAAGTGTATTCATTACAAAACAGCTAAGTTCATTGTTTGTTTCTGCATCATGTGCCTTAATAGTCAGAATACAAACATTGGCACTTCCAACTTTATCGTAATGGCAAACGCCTTTTACAGTAAATTGTGAGTCAATATACTTTTTAGCAATATCTTTTGCTGCCACTTTGTTTTTAAGTAAAACATTTATGGTGTCATCACTTAAAAAAATCATATAACTCTTGCCATTAATTTTGATCTTTGCTGTTGTGTCCATATGTATCTCCTTGCGTTAAAGTAAAGTGTTGTTTCCATACTATGTTATTCGTTCTTAACACACATTAGTTCAAATAATTCTATTGAAAACAAGTTTATTTATCATTGAATTTGAGCATAAGTATGCAGTTATTAATGATCCAACACAATAATGAAAGCTTACTGTTTCTTGGCATAAAAACCAAGATGAAATCATAAATGATAATGTATAAGATGCGTTAAACAAATTAGAAGCAAAATACCCTATTTCATATTCGTTATACATATCTTTAAATCTCCAAAATATATTTAAGGATATAAAAGAAATTAAAAAAGAAATATTGAATGTCCAATGATAATATTGAAATGAAACTATCATCAACACAAATACTGTAGTTGCATAAAGCAGCGAATGCTTAACTCTAGTCATTTGATTGTTGTCGTTGTTTACATATGATTTGATTATGTCTTGGTCGTTTATTCTTTTTATCGACAAATAAAACAAATAAACACAGCAATATCTCATATAATCATTAATGTTATTAGATGTTAAATGAAATGCTATTCTGCTAAATACAAATGGCATTAAACCAAGAAGTATTTTTTCTAAAAATAATAACATATCCTCTCCCTTTTGATTATACTTTCATTATAGTTTAACACTAATGTGTTTTGTTGCAAGGAGTTATGATGGAACTTCCTATGAGCGAAAGGACTTGTGGTGATTGTGATGTGTGTTGCAACATATTGGAAGTGAAAGAAATCAATAAAAAGACATATAAGAATTGTGACCATAGAGCAGAGGGCGGTGGTTGTGGTATTTATGAATCTAGACCACATAGCTGTAGGACATGGGATTGTGCTTATATTCTAGGTCTTATGCCAAACAAAGAAAGTTTAAAGCCAAACAATTTGGGTTTGATGTTCTATCCTGTTTCTGCCAAAAATAATGATTTGGGGATAGATATATTGATGGGGCAAGAAGTGTGGCCAAACGCTATATATAGCAGCGATTGTCAAAAAGTAATCAATTGGCTCAAATCAACCATGATGACTATGATAAGACACTACAACAGTGATAAATTTACTTATGTTGGTCCACCAGATAAGGTGTTAGAGTTTGAAAAAAAACATGCTGAGTATATGGGCAAACAACTTTCTCAGGATTCATAATATAAAAAAATGAATGATATCTTATGGCAAATTCATAATGCTGGATTAATAAATCAACTTATGTCAGTTGAAATAGGTGCTTGTATTTCTTTTTTAGAAAAATCGCCTATCAAATTTTTTGATTATTCAAATAAAAGTTATGGAAGTATTTTTTTACCACCAGTAAAAACAATGCAATTAAAAGAAATAAGTGAGTCTTTTAAACCAAACATTTTTCAATTGATTGATATTCCAAATTGTATTGATTATTCATTAATTAATGAGCCATCAAAATATTTATGCACTATTCATGAACATATAATTGGATTGTATTACAAATGTAATGATGGTGAAAATGAAAATAGTTTCGCTGAGGAAAGAGCCAAATTAACTTTAAACAAAACAACAAAAAATTTTTTTTATAAGTCTTGTTTTGCTTTTTACAGTAGGTTTTTTTATAATAGACCTAAAGAACTTGATTTGTTTTTAAACAAATTAAAATTTAAAGATCCATATATAAATCTTGCTAAAAAAATAGCATCTCAAATAGGAATTTTTTCATCTATACACTTTAGACTAACAGATCATTCTGAAAACTATCTTGCAACAAGTGAAAACAGACTTAAATTTTTCAATCAAACAAAAGAAAAAAACAATAGGTTGATTTTTTCAACTGATAATGTTGAGTTAATTAAAGAAGAATTTAAAAAAGAATGTGTATTTGTAGACGAGATAATATTAAATTTTTTTAAAAAAGAATTTTTAGAATTAGAATTTCATGACAATGTTGTTTTAGGATTAATATCTCTTTTGATTATATGTGAATCAGACTATTTTATTGGAACTCCTGGAAGTACATTTTCTTCTTATGTACATAGACAAAGATTTTTAAACAACAAAAAAGATTGTTTTTTATATATGGACTCTTTAAGATGCAAAGATTCTATTCAAAATGGACCATATTCTTGGAATGGATATGATTGTGATACATGCACTAAAAATTGGTGGAGAGAGTGGCCTGAGTGCAAATTGAACACACAGTCCTGACATCGTTTTCTGATAAGTCTTGATGATTAGGAAGATAAAATCCAAACGAATCTATTAATTCACAATTTACAATTCCCTCACTTTTATTTTTCCACATAGGTTTTTTTGCCATATTTCCAGCAATCAATGGTCTTATTTCTATATTGCTTTTTCTTAACAACTCAACAATTTTATTTTTATCTTTATGCATAAATGGCATAGCTAAACTTGAAATGAAATCTTCTTTTCTACAAATTAAACTTAATTCATTATTAGTTAACAATTTCATATACATATTAAAATTTCTATTTCTTATATTTGCGTATTTATCTAATTTATCTATAGCTCTTATACCTATAAATGCTTGCAAATCTGTTGATCTTAAATTAAATCCTGGATAGTAAAAGTTATAAAGTGCGTTAAACTCTGAGCAATTGTTTTCTTTTCTTAATTGATCTCTTTTTTCTTTTGATAAATCTCTATCCCAACCATGACTTCTCATCATTAGCAATAAATGATAAAGCCATTCTTCATTTGTGTTTATAAAGCCACCCTCTATTGTTGATATATGATGACCAAAATACATTGAATAAAACGAAGCTAAACCAAACGAACCAAGGTATTTATTTTCATACTTAGAACCCATAGATTCACATGCATCTTCTAATAATATAACATCGTACTTTTCACATAATTCATTTACTTGTTTCATATTTGGAACTAATCCAAGAACAGAAACTAATATAAATAAAGATGGTTTTTCTTTTTTAAATATTTGTTCTAAATGATTTAAGTCACAAGACAGATCTTGTAAATTACAATCGCACATTATAGTTTCATAACCAAGTATCATTGGAGAACTTACATCTGTTGCCCAACTTAATGCAGGAACTATTATTTTTAAATTTTTTAATTTTCCAGATTCTTTTAATGCTGCTAAAGTTAAAAGTATTGAAGAAGATCCAGAATTAACAAATACAGAATATTTTGAACCAACTTTTTTTGCCCATTTTTCTTCAAGCTCAACTGTTAAATGCCCTTTAGTTAACTTAGGTATTTTTTCTTGAGACAACCATTCAACAAGATTTTTTATGTCTTCTTTTGTTATACTGTCACTTGCTAAAGATATCATAAAGCCTCATTGTAAATTTTTAAATTGTAATAGTGGATTATATAACAATGAAAAATTTGACATATTAGATTTACCTTTTAATAAAAAATCTGTTTTACTTAAAAGTAAAGATTCAACAATAACATCTTCACCCATTTTATATTTATTTTTTCCATTTTGTTTGTACTCAGGTAGAACATTGTTGTTTGATAATGTTTTTGATTCATATGTAATTATTTTATTTCCATATTTGTTTTTAAAAACATCTATTGTTTGATATTCATCTGAACATAAAAATATTGTTTCGTATTGATTTAAAAGAACATCTATTTCTTTAAAATACTTTTCAAGCTTTATTTTTTGATGATGTATTTCTATATCTGTTCCACGAACATGAACCCCTAAACTATTTTTTTTAATGTTATTTTGATAAAATGAATTAGCAATTAAAATTATTTCATTCTTTATATTTAAGTGTTTTTCTATTAATTCTTTGCAAATAAATCTTTTTTCTTGATCATTATAATTAAATTCATAATGATAATCATAGTTTCCAATCCATTCTACTATTTGATCTGGTTGTTCTTCAAAGTTTTTGTTAAAATAATATTCCCAAACATTATCTGTTTTTTTGTATTCTGTATCATAATAACCTGTTTTTTTATTTAAATCAAAATTCATTTTAAAATTAATTTTTAAATCATAAAAATATTTACAGTTTGAAAGAAATTGATCTACAAAAGAAAAAATTCCTCTGTGATATTCATCGCCACGAATAGCTTGTGTTTGTACTTTGATCATTTTTTAAAATCCAAATACCATTCAATTGTTTTCTTTAGTCCTTCGTAAAGACTTGTGTTTGCATAATCACCTAGATTTTGTTTTGATAAAGTTGTATCTAGACATCTTCTTGGTTGACCATCTGGATAATTTGTATTGAACACAATTTCTCCATTATATCCAACAATTGTTTTTATCATAGAGGTAATTTGTTTGATTGTTACTTCAAATCCGTTGCCTATATTGATGGGTTCAAAAGATCCGCATTTATCAACTGATCTTACTATTGCTTCTGATGCATCATCTACATATAAAAATTCTCTAGTGGCATTACCTGTTCCCCAAACTTCTACAGAATTTAAATTATTTTTTTTAGCGTTAACAAATTTCTTTATTAATGCAGGAATAACATGAGAGCTTTGATCATCAAAATTATCTCCAATTCCATATAAATTTACCATAAGAAGATATGTGAAATCAATTCCATATTGTTGTTTATATGATATAGCTTGAGTTAGAAGTGTTTTTTTAGCTATTCCATATCCAGCATTTGTTTCTTCTGGATAACCATCCCACAAATTTGACTCTTTAAACGGCACAGGTGTTATTTTTGGATAAGAACAAACTGTTCCAATTAAAACAATTTTATTAATGCTTGTATTTTTGCATGAGTCTATTAAATTAACTCCCATCATAAGATTTTCATAGAAAAAATCAGCGGGATATTTTTTATTTGCTCCTATGCCCCCAACTTTTGCTGCTGCATGGATTATTTTTTCTGGATTAAACTTTTTAATTAACTCTAAACATTGTTGTTTATCTATAATATCAAAGTCTTTTTTTCTAAATCTATAATATCCTTCTCCAGATTCATCAATATTTGTAAGTTCTTTAATGCCTTTTGACTTTAAATTGTTACAAATACTCTTCCCAAGAAACCCATAACCGCCAGTAATAAGTATTCTCATTGTTCAATTTCCTTTTCATCAACATCTAAAACTTTCATAACATCTAATTCTTTTTTATGATAAGTTCTATAAACTGTTTTGTGTTCTTTATAATGGTCAAGAATCTTTAGGGTGACTAATTCAGTTCCAGACTTGCTTTTCCAAACCTTGTCGAGCAAACCAACACGAATTTTTCCATCTTTATATCCACCAACTACATACATTTTCATTTTTGTTCTCCTAGTTTTACAATTTCTGATTTAATTATATCAATACAATCATCTTGCTTAAGCCTATAGATATCAAATATATTATAGGCTATTAACTTAATGTCATCCTTATTGATCTCTGGAATTGGAAGGTGCTTCTTTTTCATCAGAGATAGTTTATGGGCAAGCATTAACTTTAAGTGCTTTTTCCACTTAGATTTAGACATTGAATATATAAATCCATTATCACCAGATATGAATTTCTTTTTTTCTATTGTCATAAATTACCTAGCTGGAAAAACATAATAGTGTTTAAAACTTACATTAACCTTCTCTATTTCTCTACTATCATACGGACTGATACTAGTAGAAACGCTTTGCTCTATCGTTCCGCATCCAAACGCACAGATAGCAGCAAAGCACATTAAAATCCTAGCGGTCATCATAAACCCTCCTAGTTTAGAA
>Ga0208974_1000350_pt1 | contig 19974 bp, 15 predicted proteins | sample GreLakmeER15MSRF_FD_187699 | JGI IMG/M metagenome (GOLD analysis project Ga0208974, IMG submission 187699) | Freshwater lentic microbial communities from great Laurentian Lakes, MI, USA - Great Lakes metaG ER15MSRF (SPAdes) | ecosystem: Environmental > Aquatic > Freshwater > Lake | place: Great... | reverse complement strand
ATACTGTTATTGGTATCCGTATCAGCTAATGTGTTTTTATTAATCACATTAAAAAAATCATTTAATCAAATAGATATACTTGAAGACTGGATTATAAACTTTAAAAATTCTGTAGAAAGTACTTTTAATAAATTGAAAGATGTTGATAACCGTGGTATATTTGAAAAAGATGACGATGTTGGTTTTCTTTTCATGGATTTGAAACAAATCATTGAATCTTTGAATAAAAAAGTAAAAGAAGAAGAAACCGACAACGTTTGACATTATTACTTGAATGAAAAAAATAAAAAAAAGTAAAGTCATTACCAAAAAAGTGACTAAAGTAGTAAATCCTAAAAAACGTAAAGTATCTGCTATGGTAAAAAGTGTTAATAAAAAGATAAAGAAGCCAACAAAAATAACATCTGTAAAAAAGATAGTTAAAAAACCCAAAAAGGTAAATAAATTAAAATTAGACATTACGTATGAATCTAAAAATTTATCTGAGATCAATGTACCCCGTAACATCACAAGCAAAGATGTAATAGTAATTAATGAATCAGACGCGATTAATAAAGAAGTCGAAGAACTTACAGAAGTAAGAAAAAAACGTAGAGGTCGTAATAAAAAAGAAAAAATTTACTTTTCTAAAAAAACCGAAGAAGCTATCATTGAATACAATTCCGAAACCGACAACGTAAAAAGAAATGAAATTTACGAAACTCGTATAAAATACAGCTTTGATAAATTGGTAGAAAATATTTTTAACACATTTAAATTTACTTATTTTGACAACAGTCCATTAGAGATTCAAAAAGAAACCGTAGCACACTTGGTTTCAAATATTCACAAATTTGAAGCTGGTAAAGGTAAGGCATTTAGTTATTTTAGTATTGTAGCTAAAAATTACTTGATATTCCATAACAATAACAATTATAAAAGATTTAATCAACACGTAGATATTAGTGAAACTCCAGGTGAAGATAGTGTTTGTTTGCAAACAGAAGATGCGCATCATAAAACTATTCAGACACAAGAGTTTATGAAATTGTTAATTAACTATTGGGAAAGAAATATAACAAAAATATTCACCAAACAAAAAGATCTTAATATAGCATATGCAGTTATAGAATTATTTAGAAACAGCGAAAGAATTGAAAATTTCAATAAAAAAACACTGTATCTTTATATAAGAGAACTAAGTAATTGTAAAACACAACAAATTACTAAAATTATCAATAAAATGAAATCATATCAAAATATAGTTATGAAAAATTACATTGATAACGGAAAAATATAATACAAAACAAATAAACCACTCAAATAGAGTGGTTTTTCTATTTATAGATATATGGACTTAAATTTTGAAATTTATAAAGGAAAGAATTTTTCTGGTCTTTGTAAAGACATAGTGAAAAATTCAGAGAGCAAGAAAGATCAAATTGATATTTTAATATCTGAGTTAAGAAGTTTAATTAAAACTGTTAACGACGCTACTATCGTAGTGCCTATGATAAAAGACTATTATGATGTAGGCGTTAAAAACGATGAACAATTGGTCAAATTAGCCGCAGTTATACAAAGATTGGTAGCAAAAGGTGAAGCTACTGGCGAAGGCAATTCAATGGTATTAAGTGAAGACGAACGTAAACAGTTAATGGATGAAGTTATAACAATTAGTAAAGGCGAATAATATGGTAGTTACGGATGTATCCAAATCAAATAAATCTCCACAGTTAAACGATCAACAAATAAAAGATTTGGTTGATATTCGTTCACCTATACAACTCGCCGTTGTAGTTGATGTGATTTTCAATGAAAATCACGTAAAATTGCAGGACGAATATAAACAAAAAATAAATCCACAAACAGTTCCTCTTAACTATAAGAATGAACCAGCCAAAGAAAACGATGTGGATTTTTCATATATAGGACGGGCCAAAGTAAGAATCTTATCACAAGAAAAAAAGTCATCGGTGGAAAAATTGCCTTGGGCTATACCTTTGGATCAAACTATTACGCAATATCCATTGGTCAATGAACTTGTATTGGTTCAAAAAGTAGGCAATAACTACTATTACAGCAAACCTTTAAATAAATTCAACTTTCCAACCAATATAGATTACACTGTAGAAACAGTATATAGTGAAAATGGAAAGCCTGCTGTGCCTTTTTACTTTGACGGAAATAGAGCTACTTATACATCAGCTCCAATTTATTCAAAATACAATAACATTGGGTATGTTGGGGAATATTTCATTTCCAATCCATTTATAAGACTGATTAGAAAAAACGAAGGAGATACAGCAATAGAAAGTAGATTTGGTCAATCAATTCGTTTTAGTGCTTATGATAATAATAGACTTAATGATAAAGGATCATATCCATCCTACGCATTAAACAGCAATTTATTAAAAGAATCTAGTGGTGGTGGATATGGAAATCCAAAGATTACTATTAGAAATAGACAAAGAAATATCTCTTTAGACGAACCACAACAATTACATCCCAAGTTACCACCTATTCCAAAAATAACTCCATCTGAGAAAAATTTTGGTGGACAAATAGATGAAGATATTAACAATGATGGCAGTACAATACAAATAACAAGTGGAAAAACAGAAAGCGATTGGAAAACTACAGTTTATAAAAGTATATTTGGCAAAACGTCAAACGGAGAACCAACTGAAGAACAAGTAAGATTCAATCCGAAAAATTCCACTCCATTTGTATTACCAACTTTAAATGGCGATCAAATCGTAATAAATACCGATAGATTGGTATTGAGCAGTAGATTTGCAGAAACACTACACTTTAGTAAAAAACGTTATGCTGTGACCACTGACAGTGAATATACAGTAGATGCTAATGACAATGTAGTTATAACTACAAATAATACCGCTTGTATAAATGCACCACAAATATTTTTGGGTCAATATGGCGAAACAAATGAACCAGTATTACTAGGTCAAACAACTGTAGATTGGATGTACGATTTGTGTAATTGGTTATTGGACCACGTACACTGGCATCACCACGTACACCCACATCCACACACGCATCCTAGATCAGGAGATGCAACGCCTGAAAATACAAAGGATGCTAATCCAGATCAAACACAAATACCAGTACAACAAATCAAGCTTAAACTGTTGAGAGATAATCTACACAAAACACTAAGTAGAAGAGTATTTGTTACAGGTGGCGGATATGCGCCTGGTAGTAATGGAGTCAAACCACCTGGAAGTGGTGGTGAATGTAAAGATCCAGTAGAAATTAATACGGTTACAGGAACTGGAGTTGTAGGTGATTTCAAAGGTAGAAATCGCCGTGAAGGTCCAGTACAAGTTGAATTTGAATTTCAGGATTAATTATGAGTGATTATTATATATCCTATGAAGAAACTGTACCTTGGAATGGTAGCGTTTTTAATGCAAATGAATATAGAAGAGCTATAAACTCATTCTATTCAAAAGTTGATCTTGTAAAACCAAATGCAATAGTAGAAGATGGTGCGCCAACCCCAAGTATTTCTGTAAAAAATTTGTCTCCAGACGCAAATTTTCCTAATGAATGGAATTTTAGTTTAAGTGGGAAATTTTCAACATCGAAACGTGATGAATTAACCGGAAATTACTTAGCAAATGTTACTTTAAGTGGAGACGTTAAAGTTCCAAGACAAACATCTAGTGGAAAAACACTGAAATCTATTATAGCATCCGATTTTAAGACCACACGTGGTATTGGAAAGACTCCAGGTGAAGCTTTCAATAATGCTTTTAAACAACTAAGAGAATCTTTGTTACAAACTTTAGCTGATCAAGTTGGTATTTCTGGCAAGGGAATTAAAGTGGAACGACAAGATGTATTTACCGATCCAGATCCCGCTTTAGTAGGACCACCTACACAAACAATTAATGGTGTAGCAAATAAAGCTCCCGTAGTAGATAATCCAAATATAAAACTTCCTACCCAAGAAGTAAAAGGGTTAGATGCAAATGCAGCGCAACAAGCAGCTTCAAAAGCCCAAGACGTAACAAGTAATGCGACATCTCAAGTACAAAGTGCAGCTGGAGGGTTAACATCACAAGTTCAAGGCGCGGCCGGCCAGGCACAAGGTGTATTAGAAGGTGCAGCTGGTCAAGTACAGGGAGCAGCTGGTCAGGCACAAGGTGCATTAGAAGGTGCGACTGGTCAGGCACAAGGTGTAATTGGCGGCGCTCAAGAATCTGCCGGTGGTGTACTTAGTAATTTATCATCTGGGGTTAAAGGTGCAATTGGAGGAGGTGCTTTAGGAGCCGGTATAGGTGCATTAGCAGGCGGAGGAAAAGGTGCATTGATTGGAGCTGGTGCCGGATTGGTTGCGGGTGGTATAGCTGGCAAAGTCTTTGACAAACTAAATCCTAAAGGAATAAAACCAGATGGACTAGGCAAAGATTGGTCTCCTGATAAATATAGCCCTGAATCTATAGCTGGAAATACTAAATTTGTAAATGCTAAAACAGGCGTGGTTGAATCTACTTCTGAATTAGCTAAAGGATTAAAAGGTGGATTGTTAGGTGGTGCTCTTGGAGCCGGTGTAGGTGGATTAGCTGGTGGTGGTAAAGGTGCATTAATAGGTGGATTAAGTGGTACTGCACTTGGTGCTGGATTATCCGTTGGAGGTGTAACAGGAGGAGCTTTAGCCGGTGGTGGATTGGGAGCTGGAATAGGAGGAATAGTTGGAGGCGGAAAAGGTGCTGTAATTGGAGCTGTTTCTGGAGGAGCCGTTGGTGCAGCTGCAGCTAAATTAGCTAGTGTTCAAAAAGGAATGCCTAAGCCAAATATACCAAAACCACCTAGTACTCCACGTATTAAAACGATTAAAATACCAAGACCATCATATCCAAAAGGCGCAACAGATTTATTAAATTTACCTAAATCTCCTCTGGGTTAATAATTATATATATATAAACAATATGAAAATAGAAGTGCTTAAAGAGTTTATTAAAAAAACAGTACAACAAGAAGTTCGCAACGTATTAAAGACTGAGTTGAAAAGTCAATTATCAGAAATATTTGCGAATAATTCATCAAAGCCTCAAAAAAAGACAAAATCTGCAGATTCTGATCTAGAAGCTGAAATTTTGAATGAACTTGAATCTATGAATGAATCAGTAGCAGAAGTTGAAACTAAGCCTGCGAAGAAATTTGTCAAATATACAAACAATCCAATGTTGAATGACATATTAAATCAGACTACAGGAGGAGTACCACAAGAAGGTGGTATGGTTAGTATGATAGGTGGATACGGATCAACTTCCTCTCAAGTAATTACAGAAACAAAAGCTCCCGAGAATGCTCCTGAACCAGTAAAATCTGTATATTCAGCTATGACCAGAGATTATTCTAAGTTGATGAGTGCTATAGAGAAGAAGAAATCTAAGATTTAATTATGTCTAAAAAAGCACTAGGACTTAAAATACCTTTCAGATTGGGTCAAAATGGTTATTTTGAAACCAATGTGGATACTATTTCCCAAGTTTCGAGTAATATAAAGAATCTTTTATTAACACGACCTGGCGAACGTAGATTTAACAATGCGTTTGGGTCTTCTTTATATAAAGTATTGTTTGAACAGAATGAATTACAAGAAATGTTGCCTATGTTGGTAAATCTTATTCAAAATGACGTAAATAGATTTATGAATGGGGTAATAGTGGAAGATGTTAAAGTTCAATTAGTAGAAAATGATGTTGTAAATAATGATTACAATAAAATATTTATAAAAGTAGCCTTTAGTTATAAAGAACTGAAGTCTACAACCGAAGTAATTATCACAAACAATAATATATAATGCAACAACTAATTAACAAAACATTCAAAGCTAATACAAAAGACGTTTTGTATTTAAATCGTGATTTTACTTCGTTAAAGCAACAACTGATCGATTTTACCAAACAGTATTACCCACAAAGTTACAAGGACTTCAGTGAAAGTTCACCAGGACAAATTTTTATTGAACAAGCTAGCTTTGTTGGTGATGTACTATCTTACTACACTGATTATCAATTCAAAGAAAGTTTTATTCAATTTGCGGGTGAACGTAAGAACATTATAAATCAAGCACAATTTTTGGGTTATAAACCAAAAGTGTCTTCAGTATCTTCTACATACGTAGAATTATTTCAATTATTACCAGCAACTCGTACATCAGGAGTTAATGGCGAATATATACCAGACGAAAGATATTGTTTGATTTTGAAACCATATACACAACTATCCAGTGTATCTGGTGTATCATTTATCGTTGAAGAAAGTGTAGATTTTAGTCAAGACACACTATTCTCACCAAGAGAAATAAGTGTTTACAATCGTGACAATACAGGTGCTCCATTGTTTTATTTGATAAAGAAAACAGCGCAGTGTTATTCAGGCAGAATTACATCAAAGACTTTTAGTATTGGTGACCCGCAATCTTTCTTAAAAATTAAGTTGGATGAAACAAATGTTGTCAAAATAATAAGTTTGGTTGATTCAAATGGTATTAACTATTATGAAACCCAATACTTGGCGCAAGATACCATTCCTATTTTGGTTGATAACGTTCCGCTTAATAATCAAACACTGTCACCATATAGAAATGAAACACCTAAGATTTTAAAGTATTTAAGAACTGAACGCAGATTTATAACAACAATAGATCAAAATAACTTCACTTACATCCAATTTGGAGCAAATACAGAAAATTACGAAAATACTGTTATTATACCAAATTCAACCAATGTTGGTGTAGCTCTATCCAATTTAAAAAATCTCAATATATCTTTGGATGGAACAAACGTATTGAAAGCAAATTCTTATGGTGTATCTCCATCAAACACAACATTAACAGTTACTTATGTTGTAGGTGGTGGTTTGGATTCAAATGTAAATTCCGACGAAATAAATAAGATTGCCAGCACTGATTATTTAAATGATGTCACTAGTTTGACTGACAGCGAAGTTATTTTATTAAATAACATAAAAAACTCATTGAGAGTAAATAATCCACAGTCATCTACAGGTGGTAACAATGCTGAAACAGACGAAGAAATACGTCAAAGTGCAATATTGAATTTTTCTGCTCAAAACAGAATGGTTACATCAGAAGATATTTTACTTAGAGTGTATTCATTACCAACATATTTAGGTAATATCTCTAAAGCATATGTTGAAAGCAATTCAAATAGACGCATTCAATATAATCAACTAATTAAAGGTATAGTGAATGAAAATGGAAATGAAACATTGGATCTAAATCCACTAAATCCATTGGATAGAAGAAAGTTTTTAGAAGCAAGTAATCCATTTACCAACAATCTTTATTTGTTGGGATACGATGTTAATAAAAATTTAACCAAACTAAATCCCGCTACATTACAGAACTTAATAAGTTATCTGAATAATTTCAAAATATTAACAGATAAAATTAACATTATAGACGGATATATTATTAATTTGGGATTGGAGTTTAAGATTACTGTTTTCAATGGTTTCAATAAACGAGATGTTTTAAATAATTGTATTCAATCCGTTAAAAGCTTTTTGAGCATTGATAATATGAGTTTTAATCAACCAATAAATCTCAGTCAACTTAACTTTGAAATAATGAAAAACGAAGGCGTTCAATCTGTTATTGAATTGAAGATCAAGAATTTGACAATTGATGATGGTGATTATTCTCCCGTAGCATATAATGTAAGTATTGCTACACAAAACAATATTCTTTATCCATCAAAAGACCCATCTGTATTTGAAATAAAATATCCAGACAATGACATTAAAGGATTGGTAGTATAATATGCATATTTTTATTTATCCATCTCAAGACACTTATATTAACAATTCTGACAAATACCAAAACAAAAATTTTGGGTTGGACGAAGTGTTAGAGATATACGCCTCTAACTCAGGCAAAACAACGGTTTATACAGATCCAAATTGGCACACGCCTCCTCTTACTGCCTCTTCATATGGCAATAATGGATGGTTAGCTTATACTACATCTTCACTATTTATCTACTCTGGTAGTAAATGGTATGCATATAGTCTTACTTCATCTGTAATACCAAATACGTCATTTATTGCTAATTTCACAGGCAGATTATCAAATGTTACTACTGCTCCTAGAAAATCTCTTTATATTTCTGGATCAGCTATATCCGCATCTGGCAGATTTGTAGGAAGTATTACAGGATCAAACTGTGTAAGCAGATCTTTCAGTGGTAGTTTCTCCAGTTCAAGTTTTAAATCAATTATTAACACAAATACCTCAAGTGTATCTTATTATGTTGATGTGGTAAATTTCGCTGGATATTTTAAAGGACAATATAGTGGATCTTTTACCCGTCCATCAACAGCCACATATCTTAATTATCCAGAATTTAGTAGAACTATGATCAAGTTTGACTTAACCACATTAAGTCAATCAATTTCTAAAAATGAAATCAGTAGTTCAAAATTAAAATTTACGTTGAATTTAAAAGCCTGTGGTATGAGAAATCTACCACTAAACTACTCCATTTATGCTTATCCTATAAGTCAGAGTTGGGAAAATGGAAATGGTAGATATGCCGATGATGGTTCTCAATTGGGAGCTACTTGGAACAATAGAGCTTACTCAGGAAGCAATTTGTGGTACGGCAGTAAAATAACAAATAGTTATCAACAAGTAAATTATTTATTAACCGCATCATATTCCAGTGCTAGTTTTCAAAATCAAGGCGGAACTTGGTATTACAAAGTACCAGCATCATATACAAACAAACCAAAGTGGATTTGTAATTCCGTGGCTTTTCCTTCGTTGGTAAATAACGGATTAATTTGCAGTCAATCATTTAGTTACGGACAACAAAGTGATATATCGATGGACATCACTCGTATCGTTCGTTCTTGGTTGTGTGGGTGTGTTCCAAATAACGGACTAATGTTATTGACTTCATTTGAAATAAGCACACCTCCTCTTCAACCAACCAACGGGTTGTTACAATTTTTCAGCAAGGATACCAATACAATTTACAGCCCATATATTGATATGGGTTGGGATGATACTGTATTTAATACAGGTAGTTTAAAACCAGTATCTTCTTCCATACAAAACTTGGTTACATTGCAACAGTTAAATAGTACATATAAAGCTGGCAGTGTTGCTAAAATATTTGTGTTCGCTAGAGATAAATATCCTCTCAAAACATTTAATAAAGCATATCAACAACCAGCTATGGTTACTCCTAAGTATCTGCCAACATCTTCATATTATATGGTTAAAGATGCTGAGTCTGAGGAAGTTTTGATTAATTTCGATAACTATACCAAGTTAAGTTGCGATGCTACGTATGGTAATTATTTTAAATTAAATACAAATGGATTGCCTCAAGAACGATATTTGACAGTATTTATTAAGGTAGAGTACAAAGATGGGACAGTTGACATCGTTGATACCGGAAAAATATTTAAAATAACGCGTTAGTATGGCAAATATACCTTTAGTATATAATGTATCTTTAAGTGATGTACAAACATTTAAAGACTTTGGTACTTTCCAAAACAATTTTGATGATTTTGGAAATGATCAATTGGTTTATAACATATCACAGTCGCTTGAAGGTAAATACAACTATATAAAAGTACCAATAAAAAGTTTTTTATATAATGAAAACAAAATCGTTGATACTTCACAATCGGATTTTACTGAATTACAAACAACTGCGGTTGAAGAAAAGAGAAATTTAACAGATGTTATAACACAATATAATAACGTGCTGGTCGAGAACAGAATTTTAAATCAAACGGTAAATGAATTAGTAGAAAAATACGAAAACAATGACGATAAACAAGTTATTGCAGCTATGAAAAACCAAATTATTGGTTTACGAATCCAATTGGGACAAGGAAAAGTTGCTTCGGATTTCGATGATGATTACCCATTTTTACCATTAACTTCTTGATATGCCTTACGACTATTTAACAATAAATGATAACGATTTAAATAAGGGTCTTACAAGCGCATCTTATTTTTCCACTGATTTACAGGCTTTATACGAACAACAACTAATCAGTGAGGATATATTTTACGGTGAATCCGATGATGATTTGTTTGAATTTACACTGTATAATAATAACCAACAACTTATAAATTTCAACAGAGTAGTTCCATCTGTAACATATTCTGTATTGCAAGGTGGTTACAGAGACATTAATAACGTATTAAGATCATATAGATTTGCAAACCCATTTACGAATATGGTATCGTACAAAAACGATATTCTATTACATCCACAATTCGACTTAAATGTAAATGGAGTTGGTCCTGGTTTATATTATTTGTTGTATAACCCAGTTAGAAATATAGCCGGTAATCCAACAAATAGATTGGTTATAAAAGAAATATCTCCTAGTAGAACTGAGATACGTTTATCTTACGCATTTGATGTAAATAAGAATGAAACATCTAGATTAGACGCAATTAAAATTTCAACATTTGCGGATAAAAAATATTTGTTGTTGAGAATTTATCAAGACTTAACTGCAATCATTAATAATAATCCAATTGAAAAAGATTTTCTATCTAACAAAGACAAATATAACTACACAGATATCTGTTTGAAGTTGGGTCTAAAAAGTGAAGCGGAACTACAAGAGTTTGTTAATTCAACATATGTTGGATATAATAGTATTATTAAGTTGAACAGTGATACAGATTCAACAGATTCAACAATTTTACAAACAAACAAATTTACAGGTGTTCAAGAACAAATCAACAATTTTATTTACACTTACAACAATACAGAGTTTACAGAAGCTGAAGTATTGGAGTCATTTAGAATTATTACATTAAAGGTATCTCAAGATAGAATATTACAAAAGAGTTCTATAAATGATATTGATCTACAAAACATACTTGGTTTATTTGAACAAACAATTTATACAGATTGGATATTGCCCAATGTAACTAAATTGTTAGAAAATTACCGAATCAAATACTACGGTCTTTATAAAAATGCTTTAAATTTTGATAATGGTAATTTGATCAAGATTTTAACTCATACAAATTATTTAAATCCAACTGATGGCGCAGTTAATGTACAAGTAAAACTAGATGCGCCTTTACCTTTACAATATAATGTAAAAACCACTTGTTGGATATCAAATATTTCAATTGCTCCTCTTTATTTCAAAGTTAACTTGTTTTCTTCAAAGATATCAAGAAAGGTATTTTTAAATGACATAAACTTTGATGTACAAATATCTAAAGTCAGTCCTTCTACAGAAAAATATGATGGCAATGATTCTTTCACACTAGATAAATCCAAAATAAGATTGAAAGAAAAGTATAATGATTTATACATCGATTATACAGATTTTAATAATTTCATCAATTATTCTTCCGCCGAACTGCGCACTAAAATAGCTAAGAATAAGATTAAAGATTATAATCAACTTGACTATGTTAAAAAGTCTACGATTACATCATCTTTAAATACAAGTGGTATAATTTCTTCTTCATATGGAGAGCTAGTTAGCCAAAAAACTGCTCAACAAATTGCTTTGTTGGATACATTTGATGAATATGAGTCTTATTTGTTTTTTAACTCATCTAGTATAGATGATAAAATTGAAGAAGCTATTGTATATGATTCAGACAACTATAATAGCTTGGTGTATCAACTTCCGGCATATGTAAAGGAAGATTCCGATTCCGCTGATTATATTAAATTCACAGCAATGGTAGGACATTTTTTCGATAACATCTTGGTGTTTATAAAGAAGTTTCCTAAGTCATATCCAATTTCAAATAACGATTCAAATTATTACCCAAAAAATTATATAGACGAACTACTCAATAGTTTTAGTTGGAATATTGATATTGATAAGTTTACTCAAAGTGATTTGAATCAATTATATTTTAATAATCAAGATATTGCTGGGTATAGTTCTTCTTCTTATTTTGATTACGCAAAATCTATATTAAACAGATTTGCCAATAACATTTCTTCTGTTTATAAATCCAAAGGAACTGTAAATTCATTTGAAATGATCCGAACTATGTTTGGAATTCCAGCTGGAATAATAACTACCAGAGAATATGGAAGTGCGGATGCTTTTTCAAACCGTGATAATTACTTTGTTTACGATGACATAATCTATATGACTGATTTCAAGGAAAACAATTTCTTGAATTTTGAACATACAAGCAGTGACTTTGTTTACACAACCAGTAGTTATTATGCTTCGGGATCTAATATCAATACTTTTACTAGTAGCACTGAATATACTTCCCGATTTAATGGTATATCTACAATTGAATTTTCTTTTAGATTCAAATCTACAAACTATGACTTTGGAGATAAGATCAAATTGATGTCCAAATACAGAAATAAAAAATCTGATTGGGATTTATACATTAAAAAATCAAAGCAAGTTAATTCAGGTCAGTTGGTATTTGAAATTCACCCATACGAATTGGGAAATACAACTTCAAGTTTAACATTAAATGAGTTACCTCTATTAAACGGGGAAATTTTTACAGTGATGTTAAAGCGTGAGCCTGTGCCAGGAGATTTTGACAAATTAAATGTAAGTTCAAGCAAGATTACAAATCAAGTTACACCGTTTATTATAGAAGATGATGGTGACTTTGTAATAGAAGATGACGGAGATTTTGTAACATTAGCTTCACAGAAAACAACACTAACTTCATCATACTACGTTAATTCGACCAAAGAATTGATTCCATATATTTATAGTTTGTCTACAAATCAATATGATGGAAGTACCAAAAACTTTTCAGCAACAAAACGTAAAGTTATAAGTCATACTGTAAATAAAAACTTTTCTTCGGGAAGTTATTATATTGGCAATTATTCATCATCTGTATCATTTATAGGAAATCTAGATAAAATAAAAGTTTTAAGAGATCCTCTTGATAATCAATATTTCGATGAACATTCATATAACTTGGATTCAATATCAATTCCAGATAAAGAAAATGTTTATTCCAATTTGTTTTATTTGTGGAGTTTTGATACTCCTGTGAATTTATATTCACCTAGTTCTATTAGTAAAACAGTAGATAATCAAAACATTTATTATCAAACTCAATTCAATGCATATAATTTTGGACAAAAAGAAAAGTATTTTAGTTACCCAACTTGTTCAAATGTATTAATAGACGAATTTCCATATCAGTTTGATAAGATTAATATAAAACAAACTGTTAATACTAACAACTTTGGTCCTAACTACAAGATTAATAGCAAGATAAATAAAATAACAGAGACCGCTTTATCTAATCTTACCCCTTATGATTATTCCACCAGAATTCAAGATAGTTTGGGTGATGATTCAATACTCTCTGGATTTTTCATAAGTCCATATAATTATTTAAATCAAAAAATAGAGAATTTCATAGGGTTGGATGGTATAGCTGATATCATTGGTGAGCCAGAAAACTTAACTAAACAAAATTATGTTGGGTTGGACACATTACAACGTGAGTTTGGTAAAATAAATGAGAAATACATATACCCTCAAGAATTTTACAGTACGTACAAATTTTATATCGACTTTTCAATATTTGATGTCGTAAGTAAGTTAAAACCAGCAAGATCTAATTTATTAACAGGTGTTCTATTGGAACCAAGTTTATTTGAACGTAAAAAATTTAACTACAGGGATGTAGAATTTGTAACAAACAACCAATTTGATTTATACTTTAACAATAAAGCATCATTTACAGCTTCCTTGTTAAACACAAACAATACATCTAGCTTTACTATAATAACCAGTTCACGTGTTAACGATATTACCCAAGATCAAAATACTTATAATTATTCCCGTCTTGAAATAAAAGACGTAATAGATAGTCGTGATTTTATTTATGCAAAATATGGAAAGTATGTATATGTTGATTCAAATGGATATAATGTACGTGATACAGTTAATGTAGGTAAAAAAGACTATTATCAATCTGTTAATAACACTGGATTTGTGGTAACATTTACTTCTTCATTTAATGAAGTTCAAGTTATTGGATCTGGGTCTGTCACAGGAAGTAAATACTTAAAAAATTACTATAAAGGCGCTGCTTTTAATAGTGGATATTCCAATAGACATTTGAGTAAATTCTCATTTGTCGGTAGTAGAACACAGTATCAAGCGTTAAGCAGTTCCAAAACACAACTGGTAAACGGATTAAAATTAAATAATGGCGGTAATATCACATATTATACTTACACAAAGGGTAAAAATGATAAAAATAGTACCGTAGACAGAAGTGGTATTACAAACGGAAGTGAGCCAGTTATCACAGTACCTGGATTTTTAAGTTTGAACATAGAAACCAACAATGCACCTGCTTATGGTGATACAACTGGTTCTATAGGAAGTCCAGATTCATTGTTTACACAACTACCGCTAACAGCTTCTTTACAGACCAGCGCAAGTTTGGAAAGATACATAATGAATTTATAATTCATATTTTTGAGTAAAATTTAAAACTTATCAATAATTATTATATATGGCATATTTAAATAACAACATTCTTACAGTGAATGCTGTATTGACTAAAAAGGGAAGAGAAATACTCGCAAAAACAGGCGGTTTGAATATCACAGCCTTTGCTTTGGCAGATGATGAAATTGACTACACTCAATTCAATCCAAATCATCCACTAGGCAGTGCATATTACGACATTGCGATTCGTAACACTCCGGTTCAAGAACCTATTACCGATGAATCCCAGTCAATGAAGTATAAGTTGGTAACTCTAAACGATGGTGTAACATCTGTACCTACTATCAGTGTAGCACAAAGTGTAATTACCGTAGATAGAGACTATACCGGTGAAATTTTAATCAGTCCAAGTACAAATCCAACTTATAACGTTACACTTGGATATACAGCCATTTTGGCCAATAAGAACGTTGGAACTTTGATTGTGACCGAAACAAATAGTTTAAATTCAACAAGTGCCACAATTCCTACTTTCTCAGGAGATCTAACTTCACAAACATCACAAGTAGTTGTTGGTAATAAATTTAGATTTGTACCAAACGCAGGATTGTCTAAAACCACAACCACTAATATTACAATTATTGGAAATGAAAGTGGTGGTAATACATCAATTACAGTGACAGTTAAAGTTCCAACAACAACATAATTATGATATTTAGTAAATTTAATAACGATGACATCGTAGTAGGTAGAATTAATCAAGTATCTTCTGGTTTATTTGGAACTGGTAGTTTATTTGTTAGTCAATCTACGTTTGTGACACAATCAGGTGTTACTGGTCAAGCTAATCAACTTACTGGCTCTAGTCCATACGATGTAAGAAACGGTCAGTATTATTTAGACATTTATTCTGGCGGAGACTTATACTTTGATGTTGCATATGGCGACTATGCTAATAGTGGAAGTTCTCGTTTTGACGTTGCGACTTACTCAACTCCTGTATTGACCAATGAAACTAAGGTCATTTATTCTCAATACAAAAACACACTTTTACAACCAGGCGACACTTTGTTTAGTTTTGCATCTGGAAGCGTCGATAACATTGTTGATAGCGAAGCAATTTATGTAATTAGCTATGCCGCTGATAAATTCAAAGATCAAATTGACCCAGGCCAAATACAAATTACATTTAGTGGATCAATCGCACCTAAGAAATTTACCTTTATTGATGATTCTCAAGTAGTGAATAAACAACAGAACTCATACAATTTGATTTCTGGATCAATTGTAAATGGTATTGCTACTCCTTATTTAAAGAATGGATCTCCAGTATATGCCGGAATAGGGTTGGTTTATCCATCAAATGGGGTTATAGTGTTTAATGCTATAAATCTAGATAAATATGTGGGTATTACCGCAGGACAACAGATTTTGAATCGTGCTAACTATTCCAATAGTGTAACTTCTACAAATCGAAGTGGATATTGGAAAGTATGGACCAGAGATTTTTATAACGCAATCAGAAGATCTAATTTAACGATGGGCGTGAGAAAGTCTGAATTTGTGCCATCTACAAATTATTTCGTTCGTGTGAAGAATAAAGAGTTTAACTATAGTAACAATCCAACTTTTGTTTCAGATGGTACAGATGGTTTGACTAAAGGAACTATTATCTATCAAGATTTAATTAATAATCCACGAACCTATATTACTTCAGTTGGTTTGTATAATGATAATAATGAACTGTTAGCAATTGGTAAAATTAGTCAACCAACGATGAAATCATTTGATAATGAGTTACTAATTAAGGTGAGAATAGATTTCTAATCTATAATAGTTTGTTTTTATTCTATTTATAATAGAATGATCAAATTTTTTAAAACTCAAGACGTATTAGTTACTAGATTTACTGTTTCTAAAGAAAAGACGTTTAATAACGTTTTAAATAATCTTTTATCTGGTACAGACGGCACAGATGATAGTGTATTTCCAATACAACTATCTTATTTTTCTTGTGACAATAATAAATCTGGAAGTTGTGAAGGTGTTTATTTTGATGATATATATTTAGCAATGACTCAATTTGAAGAGGCTTCTCAGATAGATTTTTCAGTGGGTAAATATGTAAATTCCAGTTCTGTTTTCTATCCATCATCAAGTGCCAAATGGAATCCTGTTGTCAATCCTGTAAACGTTAATGGTACATATAAAGGTCAGGTTTATAACACCGTAGATAAAATGTATTATAACGATTATAATAACAGTTATAATATCTTTGGCTTTGATGATTACGATAATCAAAGAACCAAATTAGATTTGACAAATGATTTTTCCTTATATAAATTGTCTGTTTCTCAGACAGGCGATGGTATAAAAAGAAATTCCGTGGTAATATACAATCAATCTGGCGATATAGTTTCAAATATAGAAGACGACGGAAATCACAACTTAATACTAGGCGGTACTTATTTTATTAATAGTTATGAATTTACGACAGGAAGTAAAGATACTGTAGAAAACCGTGGTACTTATGGTTTGGGTTATTATTTATTGAATACATAGTATGAGTTTAATTAACATATATAACGAAAGATATGGTACCTCTGTTGCTACGAATGGTAACATAATAGCAATAGGAAATCCACCAACTAAAAATTGGCAATATGCGGAAGGATTTTCTCGTAGAGGACAAATATTTTTGGTTCGTAAAAATCAATTTCAATCAAATTATGAAGTAATTAAAACTTTGTTTAATGAAAATGAAAATTTACTAACACCATATTACACCGAACAAAGTAGCAGTACAGTTAATACAAGTTCTTTAATTGCTAATAGTGGTAGTTTGCCAAATACAGATGCATCTTGTAGTTATTTAACAATTGAAAACTCCACAAAGTTTGTTTATCAAAGCAAATATGGCGAAGCACTTGATGTATGTGATTATTTTCTAGCAGCAAGCGATGTTTCTTTTACACAGAGTATAGACAACAGAAACTTTTTTACTCAAGACCAAGTAAACATATACGAAATAGATCCCAACTATGTATATGAAAGTGGAAGCATCCAGTCAAAATCCACAGAATATACAAAAGAATCTACAAGTACATACGAAATAAGTTCAACGCCTATCGCTTATTTAACATCGTCAAGCAATATACAGTTTGGTAAATCAGTCAGTATATCAAATAATTATTTAGCGGTTGGTGCTCCAGGTTATAATAACGGCCGAGGATGTGTTTATGTTTTTAAGAATGTAAACAACAGTTATAATTTGGTACAAAAACTAAGCAGCAGTGTTGTATCTGATCCATATCAATCTTCATTTGGATTTAGTGTTTGTATAGACAAATATGCTGAAGATAAATTGGTGGTCGGATGTAATCAAGTGTCAGCTAGTAAAGTGTTTTTATTCACATCTGGATCAGGTGGATGGAGAATTTCACAAAGGTTTCAAAACATAACAGGATCTGAATACTTAAAGTTGGAAGGATTTGAATTTGATTTATATCCTTCAGGAAGTTTATCTGCTGCACAGAAAAATAACAGATTCGGATATTCTGTATCTTTACATAAAAACGTATTAGCAATAGGATCACCAAATGATCTTTTATACTACGAATATTCAGGATCTAATGTTTTAAGACAAAGAGGTGCAACTTATATTTATGAAAATGGTTTGTGTCCAACGGGGTCAAATCAATACTTGTTTATTAAAAAGATTTATGGTGATGAAATAACCTTCAAAGATAATATGATGGGTTATTCTGTCTCTACACACAATAATAAAGTATTGATTGGATCTCCCAAACCGTATTTTCCTTTCAGTTCTCTTTATATATCTAGCTCAATCAAATACTATGATAAGTTTTACGATGTAAATGATTATGGTGAATCAAGTTATTGTGGACAATGTTTGTATTATAATGTAAGTAATTCAATCGTAACTCAAATTACTACGGATCCAATTGCTAAAAGAAAAGAGTATAATAAACCATTTAGTGCTTTTGGATATTCCGTTGCTTTATCAGATCCTAATTTAGTGGTGGGATCTCCTATTCCACTAAATGAAGATTTGTATTTAAGTGTTCCTTTAATAACTGAGTCTGGAAGTTATGATGATCCTAGTTATGTAAATACATCTTCATTCAGCCCAGAAAATTGCACTGAAACCTCCGATGTTGTATATTTTCAAATAGAGGATACAGTGTATGGAAGTGGCAGTGTCGTTACAAAAATTGTACTACAAATGGAATCTGATTCATATTCGGATATCGTTGGTAAAGCTTATATTTATGACAGCTTAGATTTGAAAACAAATTATCCTGTAGGCAATATATTTTATAACAATAATAGTTTGGTAATTAACAATACAGGTAGTGTTTTGAATTTGTTGACAAGAGATCCTATAGATCCAGATTATTCATCGTTGTATATGGATTATAAGACACTCATAACCACTTACGAAAAACAATATGTGTGTACTATATTGCCAGGAGAGTTTAATATATCAACAAATCCAACTGCTAAAACTTCATCGCTTATAAATTATTGTGTAATTAATAAGAGCAATTTTAACTTTGAAAATTTGGATATAATCTTAAGATATATAAACTATAAAAACGTGGTACCAGGCTCTGAAAAATGGTATTTGAATATGATTTCAAATGACGTTGAACAAAATATTTTTGGATTTTATACATCATCATATTTAAACTATAATACCAATTTGTTAACTCCTGAATTGAAAAACATATTGGCTGAAAAAAATCTAGACGTTGATAACGATGGAAAAGTAGACATTTACGATGGTAAAATGATGTGGAAATATTTCATCGAAAAGTTGAATTTCACAAACTACAAGTCTTTTTTGAATACACTAAGCAATCGTAATAATTACGACGACATTATTAGATTTTTAGATAATCAAACAGGCAAGTCAATTAAAAATTACGTAAAACAAGACTTTTTCAAGTATCAATATAGTTCTTCTATAGATCCAACTGGATCTTATTTGGCACCGTACATAACAACTGTGGGATTGTATAGTGGATGTGACTTGGTTGCTGTTGCTAAATTGGCACAACCAATTAAAAATACTGGGGAAATTCCAATAAATATTTCTGTTAAATGGGACACTTAATTATATTTATTATAAAATAGAACAAACATATGGCAACATCACCAGACGCAAAAGTAATTGACCGTGAATCATTAAAGACAAGCTTGGAAGCTAGATATGAATCAAAACAAAAAGCTGGCGGAACATTTTCAGCGTATAAAGCTGGAACTAACACGATGATTCAGGGAGTTCAAACTCCATATGGATATACATATAAATCGGTATTATGGACTATTGAACCAGGATTTACGACGTTCCTTCCGGCCGAAAATTTCAACACTAAAGCTTTGAATTACTCAGACACTTTGCCAGGATTTAATACGAAACGATATTTTCGTTGATATGTATTTTAAATGGTTATATTAGGTTTAGATTCATCAACATCAGTTACAGGTTGGGCG
>Ga0208974_1000345_pt1 | contig 20130 bp, 33 predicted proteins | sample GreLakmeER15MSRF_FD_187699 | JGI IMG/M metagenome (GOLD analysis project Ga0208974, IMG submission 187699) | Freshwater lentic microbial communities from great Laurentian Lakes, MI, USA - Great Lakes metaG ER15MSRF (SPAdes) | ecosystem: Environmental > Aquatic > Freshwater > Lake | place: Great... | reverse complement strand
ACTTTAGGAATTGCTGAAAAAGGAATTGTTACCCCATACCGAAACCGCCGTGAGGATGTGGGAAGTATCTCATGGATGGTTCCAAAATCACAAATTGGTGATGAGGGTGCTGTTCAATATGTTAAACGCCGTAAAAGGAAATAATGAAACAGATTTTTTTACGAATTCTCGCCGCTTTTGCCGCTACTGGTCTTTCAGTAGTTGGAGCAGGCGCTATTGCTGGGGTGCCCCTGTGGAAAGCCATGTTGATGGCAGGTATCGGTGGCGTGTCCTTTGTTGTTGAGGGATTAGCCCGTGCCTTTATGGACGATGGCAAATTGACAATAGACGAAATAAATGATGTTTTTAACAAGGTGGAAAAAAAGAGTTCCTGAATAGGGTAAAATAGTTGTATGCCTGATCTCACAAAAAACACTCTCGGACACGGACCTGATGTCAATAGTCGTTCTCCTCGTTCTACTGTCACAAGTAATAGTGCCAACACCGTTGCTATGAGTGCTGGTGAAACAGGTGGAGGGGGCAGGCGTGGATTCTTGACTCGTGGTCAGAGAAACCAAGCCGCTTTTGCAAAAGCCATTACTGCCCGTTGTGGTTGTAGTGAAGAAGGTTGTGTGGATTGCACCAACCACGGCCTTTGGACACAGTTACTTGATTCTGACTCTGGTGTAACCTCCGCAGAATATTAAATAATGTTTGTAACATATCCTGTGCACACTGTAATTATCAGTGATGCCATTAAAATTGCTACAAATCTAGCCAAAGCAAGTGGATATAAGCACATTTCCTTATCTAAGGCCATTCAAGTAGCCGCTAGTTCCTGGGACATCATTCTGATAGTGTCATGACAGATGAAGAGTCCTGTGACCTGTCTGAGCAATGTGTGTGGTGTGGTGGTCAAATGCGCCCTGAACACGCTCATTATGTCTGCGAATCTTGTGGCTCTAGGGACTCTTGTTGTGAGGGAGTTTATTGATGAGCGCCAGTGAGCACCTTCACCCAGAACTGTTTCATGGCACCACTAACCCTAACTGGCGTGATAACCCTGACTGGATTCACGCAGGAAGCACAAGGCAGGCTAAAGAACGGTTGGAGAGTGGGTTGTTGGACCGCACGGCACCTGCAACAATACATAAAATTGAACTGCATCCTGAGGCTACGGTGTACCCAAAAGTAATACTTGCTCGTGAAGACCCAGAAGATGGTTTTTGGGCAGACCTTGGGCATCGTCTAGATGAAAACTCTATTGATTTGAGCCACCCAGCATATTCACACCCATCAGGAAAACCTTATGATGTGTACCCCTATGAAAATGTTGACGAAGGGTTTAAGGGAGATGATATTTCTTATGCCATCAACCCTAAAGCAATAAAAAATACGAAAAAAGTTAGTGAATAAGAGGGAGTTTATTGATGAATCGCAATAACCTAAGTAGTCAATTCCATGTAACCCATAGCAAACTTGATAAAGGTTCACATTCCCTGACATTATCCAACATGGATAGTGGAAACCTTGCTCGTGTTTCTTTTGATAATTACACCAATGATGATGGTAACTCTCAAATTGACATTGACTATTTAAAAAGCCATCGTGAAGGAAAAGGCCATGCTAAAGCGCTTATGCAACATTTGTATGACCGTTACCCTAAATCATTTATTAATTGGGGTTTGACCATTCATCCAGCCGCTACACACTTGGCTTCACAGTTTGAAGATATATACCCCAACAGAACAGATTATGAGCAAAATCATGACGAGTATTGGGACCAACGATAAGTAGTTATACACATGTTTATTCACAGTTGTGTATAATTATTAATGAGGTCTAACCCACCGAGGGGGACTGCTTGAGGGCGGTCCCTCTTCGTGTCTCTGGTAAAATTGTATAATGGCTGGCACTGAAAATAGTGAACAATTTAAAGAAACCCACAAGGTAAGAAATTACACTGTACGCCTATTAAGTGACACAGGCATGTCAGGGTTACTTGACAAAAAAGTTAGAGTACATATGCATTCCCCTGCCACAGAAGCCCTTGGTCAACCAATTTTTAGTGTATTGCATCAAGGCAGAGTCCAAGGTCAGACCGATAATATTGTTTTATCAGATGCTCAGATGAAAGTTGACAAACGAGCATTGACACAGTTCCTTGCAAACCCATCAGGAGGAAAGACCCGAAATACCTTTGTTGAAGGAATTGTAAGACCTGAACCACCACGAAGCACTCGCAGTTTGCGTATACGACCTGGGTCTATGACTGACGAAAAAACTGGTGAAGATGTTTCAACAGGAATGTCCGCAGTTCACCTCGGACCTCGTGGCGCACGCTATCGGCGTTAGGGTACACTTGATCAATGCTTAAATCCCGTGTACGGGTTACAAGTTGTTTCTTGTGGGTAATGCTCACATTTTTGGGATTCTATTCGGCCCCCGTAAAAGCCGAAAACTTAATAATCACAGAACCAACAGATGTTTGGTTTGACTATTCAGAACCAACACAATTCGTAGCGCAAACCTACATGGTTACTGGGTACAACTCAGACCCGATGCTGTGGCTTTATGACGAACAAGGCGTACAACTCGCAGCGAATGATGACTCGTATGGTTTACAGTCGTACATCTCTATAGCCGTACCTGCTGGTCGTTACAGACTGAGGGCTGGTATCTGCTGTGGCGACCCTAACGCTTGGCGTACAGGTGGAGGCTGGAATTTACAGTATGAACTGGGGTTCAATGGGGTTGGGTCTATGCAGACAACTACCACAGTAGAACAGACAACCACAACAACATCGTCAACGACCACAACAAGCACCACCACTTCCACATCTACGACAACGACCACCACAACGACAACAACCACCACAACAGTATTGCCGACAACCACAACGACAACTTCAACAACTCTTGCGCCAACCACCACGACCTCAGTCGCTTCCACCACGACCAGCACTGTGCCTGCTGTGGTTGTGGCAACCACGACAACAACATCTTCAACATCTACAACCTCCACTACGGTTCCGACTACGACCACATTAGCACCTATAACTCCTGAACTACCACAAGTTGACCCAGAAGTTACTGCTCTATTAGGCGCTATCAGTATGCTTCCACAATCAGAAGTACAAGCGGCTGTGGAAAACATTATTGAAGAAGGTGTCAGTGCCGAAGAAGCAACTGCTCTTGCCACCAACCCAGATGTTCTTGAATCAGTAACGGCAGACCAAGCAACTGAAATCTTTGACTCTGTAGATGTATCTAGTCTTACAGACGATCAAGCCGACCAATTGGTTGACGCTGTATCTGGCGCTTCCGATGAAGTTAAAGCCTCCTTTGAGGAGGAGATTAACATCTTTGGCGGAAAATTTGATAAATATGTGCCCCGTGGTTCCACAATCAATGTTATGCAACGAAAAATCTTAGTTGCCGCAACTGGGGTATTATTTATGGCACCAGTAGTTCCTGTCTCTTCGTCCACCAGTGGTTCTCAGTCATCAACCCCTAGTAGGAAGCAACAATGAATAGATTTTTTGAAGAACTCCAAGGTTTAGCCTTTACCCTTGCTGGCACAGCGTTAGTTTTAATTACTTTGTCTGGACAAGTGCGCACCTACGGCCTGTGGATTAGTGGAGTTGCCCTGACGGTGCATATCCTGTCTGGTTTTGGTAAAGGCGGCGAGTAACCCTATACTGAAGTAGAATAGGTATATGGCGCAAAACATTCGCACCGTTAACTACACCCTGTCACGAGGGCTTCCTTGGGAACGGCTCATCATTGTAAAAGATCGGCGTTCCCACCGTTTGCAACGCCCTACTGATGCTCGTGCCTACATCAAAACTGGTGACATAACCATTGCAGAAATTACAATTACTTTAACTACTGAAAATGGCATCCTTTTGTGCCTTACGGCAGAAGAAACACAAGATCTACCACTAGGTGAATTAAACTACGATGTTTTAGCCACAGTTGGTGGCATTCAGCAACCAGTATCAAAAGGTACAATTACTGTATCTGCATTAGACAATATTACGCCCTTGGAGGACTCACAGGCTATGGAAATCCGTTATAAGCAACGCACGGATTATCGCCGTACCTTCACATGGAAAGACTCGGCTGGGGTCGTTATCGCTGTCCAGAGCGCCTTTATGCAGGCTAAAAATGGTAGTGGTACAACCGTTGTTGACCTTCGTTGGTTTTCCACAGTTCCTAACGAGGCTACTATTATCGCCCTTCCTGCCAACCGAAGAGGTTATTTGGCTCCAAAAGCAGGGGGAACACTTGAACTACACATCTCAGACCAAAACACCGTAGCATCTGGCTCTTACTCTTACGACCTATTCGTCCAAGATTCAGCAGGAGATTGGGATTGTCTTGCTTCAGGAACTCTTGTGGTTGAAGCATCCATTTCCGCACCCCCCACATGAGTAGTGTAGAAGTAACTAGGTCTTCTAATAAAACAGTTGTTGTATCAGGAAGTGTTTCAAAGAATACTCTAGAAATTCACGACCCAGGTGTGGCTGGACCTGCCAATGTCCTTGCCGTTGGTACCGTAACCACTGGTGGCACAGCGGCTGTCACCATTACAGGAACGGCCCCTTCTCAAACACTTAACTTTGTTTTACCAATAGCAGGTCAGTATGTTTATACTCAAAGTGTTTCAGCGTCCACATGGACTATTTCTCACAATTTGGGGTTTTTTCCGTCCGTAAGCGTGGTTGATAACGGCGGTAACTTAGTCATAGGTGATGTATCATATATAACAGAGAATCAAGTTTCCATCTCATTTTCTGCCAGTTTTGGTGGAAAAGCATACTTTTCGTGAGGATTAAATGTCAAAGTTTCTAAATAATGTCAATCTCAATGGCAATGAACTCCTCAATGCCGTTGTTCATAATGCTGGTACAGCACCTACAACTAACCAAAAGGCTGGTGGTATCTATTTTGATACTAACGGTGGTGCAAATAAACTCAAGTATTACAACGGTACAGCGTGGATAGAACTTTCATCTGGTGCTTCTGGCACTTGGCAACCATATGATGGTGACCTTGCGGCTATTGCTGCACTTGTAGGCACCTCTGGACTTCTTAAGAAGACAGCAGCCAATACATGGGAACTTGACACAACTGCTTATTTAACATCCTCTACGGGCGTTACAACGGTCAATGGTGCCTCTGGTGCTATCACTAATGTTGCTAAGACAACTGACAAGTTAAGCGTTTTTGCGGCAACTACATCTGCTGAACTGGCTGGAGTCATCTCTGATGAAACTGGCTCTGGTGTCCTTGTATTCGGTACCAGCCCTGCAATTACTACCTCGCTTACCACAGGTAGTGCTTCGTTTGATCTACTTAACACCACGGCTACCACAGTTAACTTTGCTGGTGCGGCAACTACTCTTAACTTAGGTAATGCCTCTGGAACAGTCACTATTGCGGGTGACCTTGTTGTTAATGGTGTAACGACTACTCTTTCTAGCACCACAATTACTGTGGATGACAAGAACCTTGAACTTGGTTCAGTAACCACACCAACCAACACCACCGCAGATGGTGGTGGTATTACCCTTAAAGGTGCCACCGACAAGACATGGAACTGGGTATCCGCTACATCGTCTTGGACATCTTCTGAGCATATTGACCTTGCATCTGGAAAAGTAATTAAAGTTGCTGGAACTCAAGTTCTGTCAGCAACTGAGTACACAGGTAATGCTTCAACAGCAACGACAGCAACCAATGTTACTGGTGGGGCCGCTGGTTCAATTGTCTATCAAACAGGTTCTGCTACAACTAGCACCCTTGCACTTGGTACTACAGGGTACTCACTCCTTGCTGGCGCATCTGCCCCTGTATGGACAAAGCAAAAGCATTCTGAAACTCTTTCTACATCGGCTACTTCCTATGCAATTACACATGGTCTTGCAACCGCAGATTTAGTAGTTAGTGTTTATGAAGTATCATCTGGTGAAGTTGTCTACGCTGATATCGTCAACACCAGTAGCACAACTACCCTATACTTTGCGACAGCACCAACTGCTAACCAATACCGAGTAGTAATCTTGGCTTAGGGTAGCCCTGTGCTACCTTAGTAGAGGACTATTATGGCTAACTTTCTCAAATCTTTATTTGTCAAGGGCGTTGAGATTGACCCTGCTGGCGCAACAAGTGATCAAGTATTAAAATACAACGGAACTAAGTTTGTTCCAGGCACTGCCTCTACTGTCGGGTCAATTGATGACCTTTCAGATGTTGCTATAACAAGCGTTGCCACTAATCAGGTTCTGCAATACAATGGAACTGCGTGGATAAACGCCAGCGGTGTAACTGGTCCTACTGGTGCTACGGGTGCTACTGGCGCTACGGGAGCAACGGGTGGTTTTAACTCAACACAAACTGTCAACACACAAACAGGAACCACATATCAATTACTTACTGCTGACCTCGGAAATATGGTTACATTAAATAACGCTTCTGCTGTGACCGTAACTGTCGGTACTTCTCTTGGATTCACTGCTGGTCAAAGCCTTGATCTATTGAGTTTGGGTGCTGGTCAAGTTACCGTTTCTGCTGGTGGTGCAACCCTTGTTGGAACCCCAGGATTGAAACTGCGAACCCAGTATTCTTCTGCTACTTTGTTTTGTATTGGAACTAACAGTTTTGTCCTTATTGGTGATTTGAGCGCATAATGCCTATCCATCGTGGGATAGTTGCCGCAAGCATTACTGAATTACCAACGGTAACTATCAATGCCGTTACTAACTTCAACCAAGACCGAGCCACATTCAACGCAACGGTAAATCCAAACTTACAAACAACAAGCGTTAAGTTTCAATTTAAAAAAACTGTTGACTCCACTTGGACAGATGGTTCAACAATTACTGGTTTGACTGGTGGTAGCCAAAGCGTTTACTCAAACCAAACAGGTTTACCGACTGCTGGAGTTTCTTATGATGTTCGTGCCGTAGTTACTAACGGAATTGGGCAAGTTACTTCTTCGTCAACATCATTTACTACTTGGGGAGTTAAAGAATACAAACCTGGCGTTGCTGGTTACGGTTCAAATGCCACAATTCAATCCATTACACCTACAGGTGGTAGTGCTATTGCACCAACTATCTACAATGTGTTCTTAATTGGTGGAGGTGGCGGTGGTGGAACTATTGGTGGTGGCGCTGGAGGTGGCGGTTACAGCATTTCGTCTAGCAGAACGCTTAGTGCGTCTAACAGTAATACATTAACTATTTCTATTGGTGGTGGTGGTAGTGCAGGTGGAACTGGAAACGGTGGTAATGGTGGAACATCTTCTATAAGTCATGCAACATTCTCAATGGCGGCAACTGGTGGTGTCGGATGTGTTGGTGGCCTTGAAGTAAGCGGTAGTAACTCAGGAAGTGGTGTAAACGGTGTAAACGGTGGTGGTTCTGGTGCATCTGCGTCATGGGTAGTTGGAAAAACTAATTACTTTGCTTTTGCAAATGGCGGTGGCGGTGGCGCTGGAGGCGGAGGCGGAAACGCTGTAGCAAACCAATCACAGGGTGGTATTGGCGGAAATGGTGGAGCAGGAGTTTCAGCATATGGATATGCAGGAGGCGCTGGCGGCGGAGGAAGAGGGGACAACGCACAGGGAAGTAGGGGAGCAAACAACACATATGGTTCTGGAGGAAATGGTCACGATAACAGTGCTGGTGGTGCAGGTTTGATGTATTTCTATTATTATGGACCGTGATTATGAATATTAACCCTTTTATTCCAACTGTAGTTAATGACTACTCTATGTTTTTTATGTTACAAAACATAGATGCAACTTCTGAAAACATTGAGTTGTATTACGAAGAAGTAAATAACAATGTACTTTTTGAAGATTGTTCATTATTCAAAATGCAAGATAATCATGTTTTAATTGCGTTTACTGATGAAAAAGAAAGCCAACACAAACATAATTTAATTGCAACAAATGGTATTATCTCTGAAATTGTTAATCTTCAAAAGTTTGAGCGCATCCATCAATACTACAAACATGGTATAAACAGCGTAGACAATGGCGGGTTTATATTTATGAATTCCGCACCCGTTCCATCGTTTGACAACCAATGGCGATGTGATGCTGGACTTTACGGTGTTGAACTGTTTACAGACCCAATTGGTGATTCAACAATTGTTGTGCCAGATGTTGCTGATGCATTGCTTGTTTATGAACCACTATTATCAATTAATGGTGTAGGTCATCTTGTTTATATTGAACGAGAAAACAAAAACAACAAGACAGAGTTGATGAACAATTCAATTACGCCTTTTGCTACTTACAGTTTAGGTGAGGCTTTGAAGTTGATTTTGGAATGGGCGCAAGTGTCACAGGCACCATTTAGTAACACGGAATCTGTCGCAGTGAAGGCGTTTGAGTTTGCACAACAACTGGGAATAGAACAAACGCTTGTGTCTAACCAGCCTGATATGCAAATCTTTGAATATCTAAAAGGTAATCCGACTGCTCGTGTACGCCCAGAGGATGTTCAGCCATTATCAGAAGAAGCAGACATGTTCATCAAAAAGAACTTTTCTCATCTTACTTTGTCGCATTTAGTATCTCTTTACCCTGAATCGTGGGATGCTTATGAAATCGCAACAATTGAAACTACAAAATTAAATAACGAAGTAATTTTGTTTCATAAAAGGTTTATGACTGACAACGCTTTAGGGTTTGAACAAAAAGAAGTTGTTTTGAATCTTTTAAAAGATGTAGAAGATAAAATAAAACAAATAGTAAATGACACTTATACAGCATTTGAACTACGCAAAACATTGATAGAATCTGTCTCACAGTAACAACCTAAAAGGATCACTAGTTTTATGCATCATCAAATCCACAGGGCACTTGTTACCTACTCCAGTAGCGCAACGGGAGAGATCCGTGTAAAAATACCTTCTCTTTTGGGGGTTAACTCAGAAGTAAGTATTTCTTATATTGGTCGTAGTGCACCTTGGTCTGTACCATCTATTGGAGCACAAATTGTTGTTACCTCTGATGACGCAAATTTAACTAATGTATTTTGGGTACAAACTGACTCTATTCAAACTCAACTAAATACAAAGGCACCTTTGGCAAGTCCAACTTTTACAGGTACCGTTACCCTTCCAGCAATACCTGCATTTGTGGCTCGTAAAACTGCTTCTACATTTACACCCGCCACAGGGACAATTGTCTACGACAACGCTCAATTAAATGTGGGAAACCACTACAACACATCTACTGGTAGGTTTACTGTCCCCGTAGCAGGTGTGTATGTGTTCACACATATTTTGTCCTCCAGAACTATCTCAAGTGCTAGTTATGAAGTAGCCATTGGTCGTAACGGTCTAGACGCAACAAGAATTTTTCACTACGGTAATGGTCAACAACACCATGCAATCTCACAACATACGATGAGTTTGTCTGTAGGGGACTATATTACCGCTAGTTGTTACAACCCTAGTAGCATCATTTTTAGCGGTTCAACCGACATTTTTAACGACACAGGTCGTAACCTTGTCAGTGGCTTTATGGGATACTTATTGAGGTAATGATGAATACATATACTGTTTCTCTAACAAATGCTGAAAGAAAAGCACTAGGTATGTTTGTAAAAGACATACAAGAGTGGATAGATAATGTTGTCCATGAACGGTGCCGCATTGCTGTAGACGAAGTCTTTCAAACTGAGGTAGCAAAGATGATTGCTGACCCATCCGTGAGTAATATCCCCGCTGATAAAGAGGCCGTTGTGCTGTCTGCGGACATCACTCCTTTTTCCGAGACTGAAGAATAGGCTAAAATAGACACATACCTAGTCTCAGGGAGCGTTTATGCCAAGAAAATATAGTTATTACCCAAGTTTTGATGGTAAGAAGGCACAGCCTGGAACTGAAAAACTTGCTGATTTGTGTAAGCGCAGATGGAAAACTACCAATATGGGGATTTATTCCCCAAGATTGATGCGAAATTCTAAGACAGAGGGCAAGAAGATTGGTGACCCTGGTATGGAGAAATACCTCAGCGTTCACGCTACTGGTGCCGCTGTAGACATCGGCTATACGGATCGCAAGGTTGGCGTTGAAATGTGGAATTGGTTTATCAAATACACCAAGGAACTAGGCATTGAGGAGATTCACGACTACGCCTTTGACAAGGATGTCAAGGATGGCAAACCTGGCTATGGAAGAGGCTTCAGGTGCTCAAGAGGTGAGAACGAGGCAGGGGTAAAAATTTTCACCCAGGACGATAATGCTGGTTCTTTTGGAGGCAAGTGGTTGCACTTAGAACTTTCTCCTGAGATGGCTAAAGACGCAGAAAAGTTTGAAGCCGCTTGGCGTGCACTACCAAAACCAGGTGCCGCTTAATACGATATAGTGCTCTTATGGAAATTAACCCACAAGAAGTAATCAAACATCTCTCAAATGAGATTTCTCGTTTAAATATTGAATTGGCTGTTCTAAAAGCAGCCCTCAATCAACAGGAAGATAATGGCTCCGAGGAAGAGACTAGGTAGATCACCACTAACCGACCTTCTTGCTGAAGAAGGGCGTATTGGCGCTAATCGTGAGATGCGTCAATTAATACCTCAGACCATCCCTGATAGAGAGGTAGAAGAGTCTCATCTACCTCAATTTGAGATGTTTGGTACACCACGAGTACCTAAAAGAAACCCCATGGAAATTGGGGAAAATGGTGGACTTACCATTGATTACACTACTCAAACAGTTATTGATGCAAAGCCGCCAAAAGACAATTATAATCAAGGTCCAGGGAAAAGTACACGGGTTGCTTCACACAAGTTTGTACCACATTCACCAGACCGTGAATATTTAATTGAAAAGGCAGGGGTGGCTACACATACAAACACATTAGGTACTGTGTATGTTAAGTTTCAGCCACACCTTAACGGTAGTCGTGCAAACGATGTTTATAAATACTCTCATGTCCCTGAAAGCGTTTATAATAACTTTGCAAACAGTACCTCAAAAGGTCGTTTTATCAATCAATTCCTTAACAACTACAGGTACGGCAGAATAGGTTCACGAGATGACAGACTACACACGCAGGATTTATAAAAAAGTTAGTTATATTTTAGGGTATGGCCCTTTAGTTTTTATGTTGGTGTACTTGTACATGACATTGTTTCAACATTTTGCATTTGTCATTCCTTTTTCAACATATGCATGGCTTGTGTTTAGGGGAACAAAAGACACAGTGCAAGGCATTGGTCCAATCTATTGGATTGTTCGTTCAGACAACCGATTAATTTCTGTTGGTTTTGGAACAATGCATGAATTATCTGAGCCGTGGCGTAAGGGTCGTGGCGTTTATGTTGCTATGTTTAAGCGCAGTATTCAGATTGGTGTTTGTTATCGTCAAAATCTTGATGACACTGCTGGTACTTTATCTGCTGTACAAGGTCGTTACCTAGACATCAGCGCTTCAGAAATTGGAAATTGGAATGATATTCAAAAAAACAACCAAGCAAGAACCACCACGGCCTGACAGAATTAAAAACATGGATGAAAGTCAACTGCGTGGTTGGCTTAATGCATGTCTTATGGAACTTGGTGCTTCTTATGATAAATGGGCGTATCACAAGGCAGACCCAGAGGAATTCACCACTATTATGAATCTAGTTAAAAACCTTTGGGATGAACTACAGAGCCGTACCCCAGCATGATTGAACAGGACGATCTTGTTGAACCGTTGGAGGACTTTGGTGACCCCGAAGAACTGGACGAGACATCGGCTGAATTCGTTGACCAATTAGTAAAACGAATCATTATCTTTACTGAAGAGTTCTGCGACATTGAATTCTTTCCCTACCAAATCCCGATTGCATATCGCATTGTTGAATCTGTTGTGTTAGGAGATGGTGATGAGTTGACTGTTGTAGCAACTCGTCAGTCTGGTAAATCAGAAGTTCTTTCAGCAGTTATGGCTGGCATGATGGTCATCCTTCCCAAATTGGCTCCCATCTATCCGACATGGTTAGAGAAGTTCAATAAAGGTTTTTGGGTAGGTGTATTTGCGCCAACAGAAGAACAGGCTGAAACTGTATTCAGTCGTATTGTTTCTAAGTTGACAAGTGATCACGCAATGCAATTCTTGCTTGACCCTGAGATTGATGACAAAGCAACAGGTGGTGGTACTCGTGGTCGTGGTCGTCTTATTACTTTGAAGCACGCTGGCTCACTATGCCGTATGCAGACTTGTAACCCCAAGGCAAAGATTGAATCTAAGACCTACCACTTTGTCCTTATTGACGAGGCTCAGGAAGCCGATGAGACCATGATTGCTAAGTCAATCAAGCCTATGCTGGCGTTCAACAACGGAACAATTGCATTAACAGGAACTGCTAACAGACAGAAATCTTATTTCTATCGTATGATTCAGTACAATAAGCGCCGTTCTGCCAATGGTGGACGAAAGTTTCGTGAAGCCCATTTTGAGTACGATTACCGTATTGCATCAAAATACAACGATAATTACTCTAAATTTATCTCTAAAGAGAAACTGCGTATTGGTGAAGACTCCGATGAATTCCAGATGTCTTACTGTAATAAATTTATTCTTGAAAAAGGAATGTTTGTTACTGAAGAACGCATGGATCGCCTATATGACCAATCTATGCCTTTGGTCAAAGAATGGTGGCGCACACCTTGTGTGGCAGGCATAGATGTGGCTCGTTCTAATGACTCCACGGTTGTGACTATTGTGTGGGTTGATTGGGACCATCCAGACCCATTTGGCTTCTATGAACACCGTGTACTTAACTGGCTTGAGATTAACAACGAAGAATGGGAAGCCCAATATTTCCATATTATTGACTTCCTTCGCCATTATGACCTGCTTCGTGTAGGAGTGGACTCACAGGGCGTAGGAGGCGCTGTAGCAGAGCGTCTGGCGCTACTTCTACCCGATATTGAGGTTTTACCTATCTCGTCTGATTCAAAGGCTCAGAACGAGCGCTGGGTGCATCTGACGGAACTTATTCAAAGAGACCAATTGATTCTTCCAGGACATTCTAAGGCTCGCCGTACTCGTACATGGAAGCGTTTTAACCAGCAGATGTCTGACCTTGAAAAAATCTATAAAGGACCGTACTTATTAGCGGCGGCTCCTAACGAGCGTGGTGCATTTGACGACTATCCAGATTCATTGGCTATTGCCTGTTCTTTGACAGTTATGGACACAATGCCACAGGTGCAAGCGTCCAATAGCCCGTTTTTCAGATAGACCCTTTAAAAAATGGTATTCTTGTAGAAAGTCAATACCCCTTTTATGGAGGAATAACAAAGTGCCAGTTTCACCAGTTCCAATGTTCCCAGAGCGTGGAGAACATATTTTTGAGCGTGGGTTTGCTCCAAGCATTCCAATGAACAAAGGTCCTCTTCGTTTTGAAGAGGGAGTCGCCACCGATACCGATGTCCCTAATGACTTCGCTCAAGGTGCATACATGGACACCGCTCCATCTCCAATGCGTATGAACCACAACAACCCTGAGATGTTCTACAAGCATGCAGAGCAGACAATGCAGGAGCGTGCCCATGTGGGTGCAGCATCTTGGATTGAGGCTCCTACTGTTCTCAGCGAGTTTGTTCAAGGTTCAGTTGCAGGCGACTCAATGCCATACTTTGAGTACGAGTACAACACGGGTGGACACATGAACCGTCCGAACCCAACTGTCGTTTACGACTGATACTCGTGGAGGGCGCATCAAACAGCGCTCCTGCACAGGACAGTAGCGGTCCTACCTCTACGGCTAGTATGCCTATTGCTCCTGTGTATGCAGGAGCCATGGTCTCTTATAACTTCTCACCTGTTTTGCGTACCAGCAAAAAAGAGTTTATGAGTGAACAATTTTATCAACGACCCGAATATGGGACTGATTACCCTAACCCATTTGTTCCTACACCAATGGGTCCTCGTGGTGGTATTGATGTTCAGCGCCATATGTCTGGAATTGGTATCCCTTACACCGATCCTTTAGACAACTTCAAACCAGGTCGTCTGGACATTGATAAGAAGCAACAGCCAGTGCGCCGTCCTTCCCGACCAGTTGACTCTAGTCGCCAGCGTAAGCGTGGTTCTGCCGCTTATCGTAAGGTAAATAAAGAAAACGCTGATTACGGTCAGGAAATGTAATGGCTTTTTTTGATGTAAATAAAGAAAAAAATCCTGAAAATTTTGCAAACGCTAGAAATCGTTTAAAAAGTATGATGCTTGGTGCTACTGAGCATCAGGCCGAAGCGGGGTTATCTTGGTACCCAAATGCTGAAAGAGCCGCTCGTGAAGGCTCCGCTTCAATGGGCGTTAGCCATATTAGAGGCGCTGGAATGATGTCAGCAGTGTCTCCTGGACTTGACTTTGACACGCATAATGTTGGTGTTCTTGAAGAATTAGATCGCATGAAGCCTGAACATGCAAAAATGGTTATGCAAAGTGCACAACTTGCACGAATTGGTCAAGCACATAACAGAGAATTAAAAGCAAGAGGTATTCTCAAAGGCTCTCCTGAATATGCACAACATGCTATGCGCACTAGCCGTCTTCCAGAGGTAACTGCAATGCTTACTGAGGCTTACCCTTCATTAAGTAAGGCGTATGACGCAAACATATCTACTGCCCTACGCATCCGTGGTGGGGCAGACCCTATTGAATTGCTGTCTCGTAGAACATCCCCAAAACAACATAATTTTATGTTGAACCTTGCTGGAGATACTGATGCGATAACTATTGATGGTCGCCATGCGGATATTATTGCAAATGAAATGCGTGCTTGGCATGGCCCAACTAGTAGTCGTGGAATTGGTACCGCAGGTAATCTCCGAGGAACACCAACACGACATGAAGACTACGAAGAAGTAGTTCGCTCATCGTCCAAACTTCCAAGTGTTCAAAAACGCTTCCCAAGACTTACAGGTAGGGATGCTCAAGCATTGCAATGGGTGGTTGCAAAGGATTTAGAACGAACAAACCCAGATGGTTCAATACGAAATATTGGACCAAAGCGTGCAGGACAACCGTATCTCTAATGGACCCAGCAATCGCTTCTATCATTGTCGCCGTCATTGGTGCATTTGTAACTCTTGTAGGTATTGCAATTAAAGAGTTTAAATCAATGAAACAAACTAACAGTGTTGACCACGATCAAGTAATGCACAGATTGGACAAAGTGCAGTCCAGTGTTGACCGTGTAGGCGTGCGTCTTGACGACCATATTGATTGGCATTTGACGAAGTAGGGTCTTAGCATTGTGCGTCAGTTCATGCTACGATGCACAATAAGTTCTTGAATAGAACTTTGCATAGATACCCCAGGGAGTCAAGATGACAAACAAAGACAAAAGGTCTTTGTATGACGATTTGATGGCACCTCGCTTGAACGCTAACCAAGTTCATTGCAAGTTGTCCGTCATGATGTCAGACATGGAAGAAAAGGATATTGAGGCTCTTAATAAAGCCATTGAATTGATTAAAGCCGATAGAGGTCAAGGTCGTTCAAAAACTTACAGTGCGTCATGGCTCACACAAAACTTGCGTAAGCACGGTCATTCCGTCAGCATCAGTACAATTCAACGACACATAAATGGAGAGTGCCCTTGTGAGCGACTTGGCGAGTGATCTTAATAAACCAGCAAACAATGCCAAGGCTCTTGGTAAGTTGCTTGAAGTATTAGAACGACAAAACATTGATATCAATGAAATTGGTTCTGTCAAGCGTGTATCTATTTACCAATCTTTAACAAAAGATGCTGACGGTGAAGCACAAATACATGACTTAAGTGCTATTCAGTTCTCACCCAAGTGGGCAGAAGGTCCTGAATGGAATCCTGTTCAGCAGGGACCAGCAGTTAAGTTGCCACCTGTAAAAGTTACAAAAAGTAACAAGCAAACAGAATGGAACACAGCAGTAGTTCTTCCTGATATGCAGATTGGTTATTTCCGTAACTCACACGGTGAACTAGAACCAATACATGACGAAGCCGCTATTGATATTTGTATTGCAATGATTAAGGATTTGAAACCTGAAAAAGTTGTTATGCATGGTGATAACTTGGACTTTGCTGAGTTTGGTAAGTACCGACTTAGTCCTGCCTACGCATTGACGACTCAAAAGTCCATTGATTACGCCACTATTTTGTGTGCCCGACTCCGTGCAATTGCACCAGATGCTGAAATTGTGTGGCTTGCAGGTAACCATGAAGAGCGCCTTGTCAACTACACATTGGACAATGCTAAGGCTTCGTTTGGTTTGAGGCGTGGTGACACACCAGATAACTGGCCTGTGTTATCTGTTCCATTCTTGTGTCGTTTTGATGACTTTAATGTTAAGTATGTTCCTGGCTACCCTGCTGGTTACTACTGGATTAACCAGAAGTTGAAAGTTATCCACGGTACTCGTGTTAAGAGCAATGGCTCTACCGCACACATGTACTTGGCTAATGAGAAGACATCCGTTCTTTATGGACATATTCATCGCCGTGAATGGGCTGAAGTAACTCGTGAAGATTACGATGGTCGCAAAACTATTCTTGCCGCCTCTGCTGGTTGTCTTGCTCGTGTAGATGGTGTTGTACCTTCCACTAAAGGTGGCATTGACCTTGATGGTCGTCCAATGACCATCACTGAAAATTGGCAACAAGGTCTCTGTGTGGTGACATACAAAGACGGTGACGCTGAATTCAATCTTGAGATGATCCCTATTCGTGATGGTTGGGCGATGTATCACAACAAGGAATACAAAGCATAATGACAACTATCGTAGGTATTCAGGGTGACAACTACGCTGTTATTTGTACTGACAGTCGTATATCGTCTTTTGACGAATCAGGTATGGCATACCAAGTAACTACACTTGGGGCAGGTTCTAGCAAGATTGCCGCAAATGGTAAATACATCCTTGGAGCCGCAGGTGATGTGAGAGCCATCAACATCCTTCATCACGCTTTCACACCACCTCCTCCACCCTTGCACGCCTACGGTAAAAAGTTAGACCAGTTCATTACCCGACAGTTCATCCCAGCATTACGCACCTGTTTTGACGAGCAGGGCTATTCTGTCCCAGAGCGTGAAGGCTCTGAACATATGGCTGAACATGGGTCCACCATTATTTTGGTGGTTCATGGAACCCTCTATATTATTGACGGAGACTACTCGTGGACATCGGACACGGCTGGAATCTATGCCATTGGTACAGGGTCTTCCTATGCTCTTGGTGCCCTACAGACCCTTGCAGGGGGTAAGAAACTGAGTGCGCAACAGGCAAAAACTATTGCTAACAAGGCTCTTGCTGTAGCCAGCAAATTTGATCCATATACGGGTTCACCCTTCCAAGCCTTTACGCAAGAACGAGAAGTAAAAAAATAGTATCATTAAGTGACCCATTTAAGGAGCACTAATGGCTACAAAGAACCAACAGGTCGCAGACCAGACTCTAAAGGGTGCCATTGTCGGCGCACTTTCGTTTTTTCTTGCTAAGGCAAATATTGACCCAGGCGCACAGGCTGCAATCATGCCACTTGTTATCACAGGTCTTGCCTATGCAAGTACCATGATCGGTGACAGGGGTACAGCAAACTTTCTTGCCAAGGCTTCGGAAGAACTTCCAGAACTTGTAGAAGAAGTTCAGGCAGAAGTGGCTAAAAAGAAAGCCACTGCTAAAAAGGCTCCTGCTAAGAAAGTGGCTCCTGCTAAGAAAGCGGCTTCAAAGGCTGGCAATTAATGCCCGCTAATGAAAATGAAATTTTTAATCCTGACAGTTTTGTATACAACAAATCCAACAAGGTTAACCCTAGCGCAGTAGCCGAAACTACCCAGAAGTATGGTGGGTCTACTACTTTTGCATTAACAGGTGAGCCTGCTGAATCGGGAACTTCTGTATCACTTGGTGGCTTTGAAGACCGTGTTCCTGTAGATGACTTTGGTGTAAGTGATGTCACTCGCTATATGCATACTCCAGAACATCACGCCGCTTTGACAGGCCATCCACATAGAGCACTTGGTACTTGGATTGACGAAGACGAGAACGAAACTCCACAGGTTTTCCTAGATGTTTCTAAAGTGTACCCAGAAACTTCTCAAGGAAACAAGGAAGCCCGTGGTGCTACTGTTGCTGGGAATCAGATGGGTAATTTTAACCTTCGTACATTTACTACTGAATATAACCCACTACACCCCGATGTACTAAAGCGTGCAGGTGGCAATGTGGAATTACAACCAGGTGAAGCAGAACGATATACTACTTCTGACGCACCTATTGGTGATGAAGTAGTATTTGGAAACACAACAGAACGACAAACTTTTTCCCGTGGTCGTGGTAAGAAAAAGGCAGTGGTGCCAGCAGGTCAAGGAAACTTTATTTTTCTTGGAACTGGTAGTCAATTGAAACCACCACCAAAGAAAAAGTAGTAAGGTCTAACTTATGGCAATGGACTTTTGGTCCCCATCTTATAGAGCGGCATCTAGCGACCTTACAGTTGCTATTTCTCCTCTTGGATTGGTAGAACTCGCAGACGAAGAATTTGAGGTTCATGGCCCACGCCTGAACCGTTACTCTGCGGCATGGGCTTGGTACCTTGGTCACCACTGGTCATATCGCCGTGAGATGGGTGAATCTCAGTTCTACATGAACTATGTCCGTGTAATGTCGGACTACATCACCAACTTCTGCTTTGGTAAAGGTATTCAATTTCGTTGTCCTGAACAAAACTCAGCAATTATTCCTCATCTTCTTGCACAAGTATGGGAAAATCACAACTCAAAACATTATGTTCTTTGGGAAATGGGTCAATTAGCATCTGTAACTGGTGACTGTTTTGTCAAAGTTGCTTATGAAGAGCCTTATGTGGACTCCGTAGGTGTTCCCATTGAAGGAAGAATTCGTATTATTCCTTTGAACCCAGCGCATTGTTTTCCTGAGTATCACCCACATGACCGTGATCGTTTGTTGCGCTTTAAACTTAAATACCGTTTCTGGGGTACCTCTCCTGAAGGAACTCGTCAGGTATATACATTCACTGAAATCCTTTCTGACGACATGATTCAACAGTTCATCAATGACGAATTGATTGACCAATATCCAAATGCTTTGGGCACAATTCCTGTTGTACATATTCCAAATACTTCTATCTCATCATCTCCTTGGGGTCAGTCAGACATCTGGGACATCATCCCATTGAACCGTGAACTTAACGAAAAGATGGTTGAAGTTTCTGACATCATCAACTACCACGCCGCACCTGTCACTATCATCACTGGTGCTAAGGCTTCCCAGTTGGAGCGTGGACCTAAAAAAGTGTGGGCAGGTCTTCCTAAAGATGCCAGCGTTTTCAACCTTGAATCTCGTGGTGAGATGTCAGGAGCCTTGGAGTACATCCAGTTTCTAAAGCGCACTATGCACGAAATGACTGGTGTTCCTGAAACTGCACTTGGTCAATTCCAACCCGTGTCTAACACATCTGGCGTTGCTTTGGCTATTCAATACCAGCCAATGATGAACCGTTTTATGATGAAAAAGGTTCACTTTACTAAGGGTCTTGAGCGTGTCAACGAAATTGTTATCCGTACAGCGGCTGTATTTGAGCCACAAATGCTCCAGTACAACCCAAGCAAATCGGCTATGCCTGAGCGTGACCAAGCAACTCAATTAGATCCTGCTGACCCTTTGACCTATAAGACAACTGTCCACTGGCCTGAGCCATTGCCTGTTGACCAACTTATTAAACTCAATGAGGTTCAAGCAAAGATGGCACTTGGTTTGGAATCCAAGCGTGGTGCCTTGCGTATTCTTGGCGAAGAATTCCCGAACGAAAAGATGGACGAAATCTTTGAGGAATTGCAAGATGACGCTATGGATCAAGGCGCTCTTGACATGCTAAATGCTCAAATCCAGATGGCAGTAATGCTTGCCACTGGTATGGTTCCAGGACCTGACGGTCCTGAAATGACTTCGGCTGGAGGTGCTAGTGTATCTTCAGCAGGAGGCTCTCCTGATGGGGGACCAATGCCTGGTCCAGTCATTACCCCCCAAGAAGAGCAGATGGTAAATCAACTTGTAAGCAAGGCATACGGAGCAAGGTTCGCCCAGCGCCGTGTACCTGACGAAGAATAAATAGTCATATCAAT
>Ga0208974_1000344_pt1 | contig 20136 bp, 24 predicted proteins | sample GreLakmeER15MSRF_FD_187699 | JGI IMG/M metagenome (GOLD analysis project Ga0208974, IMG submission 187699) | Freshwater lentic microbial communities from great Laurentian Lakes, MI, USA - Great Lakes metaG ER15MSRF (SPAdes) | ecosystem: Environmental > Aquatic > Freshwater > Lake | place: Great... | reverse complement strand
TTGATAGTATATTACATAATATACATTATACATTTCATATTACCGGAATCCCGGATATGGGAATCGGAATCTCTGGGATACCATTTGCTTATCGGACTGTATGCGGTATACTAGATTATCAGACCTTGTGAAAGTCCGATAAATACCTGTATGCCAACCTACAACTATGAGTGTGATAAGTGTCAGAAAGTATGGGAAGAAATCCACATGATGAAAGACCGTGACCTTCCAACCACCTTGCCTTGCCCGAAATGTAAGGCGGAAGGCACGGTGAAGAAGTCATGGGCTGGATGTACTCCCGGTCTAGGTGTTGATCACACTCTGACCCCGGACAAAGCCACAGGCGGACGGTGGAGCGAACTGATGTCCAAGATCAAGCGTGGACAACCAAAGAGTCAGCAAGCCCGTTTCGATAAAGGTAACAACGCCAAGGGAACTCGCTGGCACTAACCTGGAACCTGGGAACCTAAACTGTTACGAATTTCCTATTCAGTTACGAAATTCGTAATCGGTTACGAATTTTATACCGGACAGGAAGTTCCTAACCTCGGAACCTAAACTGTTACGAATTTCCTATTCAGTTACGAATTTCGTAAAAGAATAAGAACTTCCTATTTGTTAGGAAGTTCCTATCCCGTTACGATTTTTATATTTAATTACGAATTTCTTAATTAAAAACGAATATCACCTTTTTGTTGTTGTAAATTAAAGTGATCGTCAAGAGCTTTACGTGAAGCACCCAATATACTAACAACATCTCGTAAAATAGGATCCTTGCTATTACTCATTGATGCACGACCCAATGCTGCTCCGATAGCACCTCTTGTTACCAATAATTTACCTTGACTTGGATCTTGTGATCCTTTTAATGTTTTCATAAAGTCTTCGTAATGCTCTGCGTGTAAAGCATCAGGTTGTTTCCCCATTAATTGTTCTCTGTCTTCGGCGTGTGGATCCATAGCACCGTAAACCTCTTCACCGGTTACTTGAGCGTGTCTTGGAATCTCGTTATTCTCTTTTAGTCTGTTGTAGTAATATGAAGATTTATTAAACGATTCGTTAATTGCATCATAGTATGGATTGCCAGTTAGCATTTTGTTTCTATTCTCTAGTGAACCTCCAGTTGCGTATCCGTGTATACCTTGTTTCATATGTTTTTTGTATTGTTCTGGATCAACACCTTTAGGTGCAGGATACACATCAATTAAATCACTGGCTGCATCTGCTATATCGTCGTATGAATTTTCTATTCTACCTTTTAATGCTTTACGCATTTCGTCTGTGGAATGGCCGTGATGTTTGTGAAGACCAGTTTCTTCCACCCAATCGTGTACTGCATTAGAAATTCTCTCTCCCATCTCTTTGCGCTCTGCTTCTGGATCGGGTGGACCACCTGGTTGTCCTGGTCTTGGATCGTCTGGTTGTGGATTGTATTGATAACCTGGATCTCTATTATAATATTCATTCATTTGACCAGCTTCTCGTTTACCTTCTTCACGCATCTTGCGTTTGTCTGATCCAGACTTGGTGCCTTTACTCCAACTCTTTGGGCGTTGCTTTTCAGCACCACGACGAGCAAACTTGGCGGCTTCCATAAAGTTTTGTAAGACAGACTCTTTAACAGCTTTTTTAATATTTTCCATATCCATTGTAGGGTTCCTTGCTATATAATCTTACCCTTATTTATAAAAAAAGCAAGGAAGAGCGTGAACTCTCCCCTGCCTCTATGACGATCGAAAGGTAGCGAAGTTCCTTTTAAAGCATGAATGGCGTAGTTCGCGTGAAGGACTGTCTACGACCAACTCAGCCCGATCACCTTTATTTATGGAAAATATGATTTCTAATTTGCATTTTTTTCTTTTGGGTGTATATTAAACATATGATTCTTACTCCTACAATTACCATCGACAATAACAATCTCGCCTCTTTTAACAAGGAAATCAAGGAATTTGATCGTACTCCCGGTACTGTTACCAAGCACTGGGGTGATCGTGATCTGGACGGTTTGAGTATTGAAATGAAGCAGGTTCGCACACCACAAGGAAACGGTGTGCTAATTATGGCTACCGACAATAACGGTGATGTGGTGTTGACTGCACGCCTGATTACCGCACCTGTCCCGCAGGGTGGATTTCAGTGGGGCCGCAAGGTGTATGTGGTTGATCGGGTTCGTGTACACAACGATTACGTGGGTCAGGGTGTTGCTCCCGGTATGTACCGTTGGCTGTCTGATCGGGGGTATACTTTGATTTCAGACTCACACCAGACGCCAGTTTCGCTGGCTGTGTGGCGTAAATTAGGTACGGCTGGTGGTGTTTTCACCGTGAATCTGACTGATGGTGTTTGGCGGGCATACAATCCGCTGAATGTGGAAGATTGGATGCTTTTTGGAAATAATGATGGAACCCGTTACTGGCCGATTCGGTTTCTGTTGCCCGGAAAGTAATGATAAGATAAATACTTGTTATGAAGAACAACAAGTATAATCAAGTCAAAACTCTCTGGAAAACTAAAAATTTATTAAACGAAGCAGCCATGGATTGGAAACAATTCAATGGCTGTTTTCCATCAATGGGTGAATTTACGTCCTTTGTAAATGAATGTCTGGGCAGTGAATTTATTATACTTACCGAATTTGACGAAGCACGCCAAATTACCGACTCTGATATTACTTGGTTTGCCAACAAACTTGTAAATCTGTCAGAAGATGCTGCAGATAAATTTGCTGGTATGAGTGACGAACAATTCTCTGACTGGGTAAAGAGTAACAGTGGTGCAGAAGAAAAGGCTCGTAAACTTCGTTCAGAAGGTCAAGCCCGTAAAACTGGAAGCACCGCTACTGCCGAACCACCACGCACAGAAGCACCAAAATCGCCAAGTTCGTCTGGAGTAGGTGGTACAACTGGTGATCCAGCAGAAGCAAGACGCGAAGCATTACGAAGAGAATACGAAGAAAGAATGCGTCAACAACAAACAAAACGCGAAGCTGCCACCAAAACAGAAACAACAGCCAAACCAACCCCAACACCAACAACAGAAGTAAAACCTTCAACTACTGTTGGTCAAAAGGTAGCAAAAGTTGGCAAAACTTTAGCAACAGGACTTCCGTTGGGAGTTGGTGCTAGTGTAGGGCAATTTGCAGGAGAAGTGGCAGGAGAAGCTGCTGGTGCTGGTTCTGCTGCAACAACTGGGGCAGAAATTGCTGGTACTTATTATGGTGAAAAAACTACAATAAAAGGTCTAGATTTAGGACTAAAAGCAGTTGGTAAAAAACCAACAGGATTTAAACCATCAGTGGGTGGTGCTGTAGGATTCGTTGGTGGTGAAAAATTAGCAGAACCTCTTGGCCCATGGGGGCAGGCTGCTGGATCTTTGGTTGGCGGTGTAGTAGGAGAAGTTGGAGAACGAACCGCAATGAAAACTGCTGCTGGTCAAGCGGTTAAAAGCGGCGTGGAAAAAATTGCAGCAAAAACTGTCGGCAAAACTATAGCAAAGAAAATTCCAGTAGTAGGACTTGTTGCAGGTCTTGGTTTAGGAATAGGTCGTCTGGTTCAAGGAGATGTTGCTGGTGCCGCAGGTGAAGTAGCATCAGGTGCTGCAAGCACTGTTCCTGGCGTAGGAACTGTTGCTTCTCTAGGAATAGATGCCACATTAGCAGCAAAAGATTATCAAGACCAACAAGAAGAAGAATCACGTAAACAAGAAGAAGAAAGAAATAAAAGAGACATTGAAATCATGAAACGTGGTCGTTCTAAATCCTCAGAAGAACAACAAATTGAAAGAAAATTTCAAGGAATGCAAGAAGGATGGCTTACTTCTTTAATTAAAGCTGGTACTAAATCTTTAGAAAAACCACTTGTTAAAGACGTCGTGAAATCTGCAGAGGAAACACTAGTTAAAACTGCAGAAAAACCAACAACTATAGAAATTCCTGCAATCCATCCCATGGTTAAAGTGGAACCAAAAGTAGAACCTACAGTTACACCATTAATCCCAACAAAAACAGGCGAAATTGTTAAAGCAGACACCAAAATTGAAGTTAAACCTGTAGAAAAAAATACAACTGCACTGGAAACAAACCCCCCAGCTTCACAAACTCTGCAAGCCAACAAAACAAAAACACCAGCAGAAGTTGCATTTGATATAGTAAAAACAATTACCAATATTCTAAATCCCAAAGTCGAGCCAAAGGTTGAAACTGGAACAATAGTTAAGACTGAGCCAAAGGTTGAAACTGGAACAATAGTTAAGACTGAGCCAAAGGTTGAAACTGGAACAATAGTTAAGACTGAGCCAAAGGTTGAAACTGGAACAATAGTTAAGACCGAAACCAAACCTGCTACTAAAACTGAAACCAAACCTGCTACTAAAACTGAAACCAAAATTGAGACTAAAACTAAAACACCCATTGAAAGAAAAATTAAAGAACCACCGGTAAAAACAAAGATTAAAGAACCAATTCGTTCTGTCGCCCTTCCATTTGGTGGTTCAAAAGTAATAGACACTCCTGTGGAAGAACCAGTAGTTCCACTAGATTTTGCTCCGGGCGAACGTTTCGCTGCCAGAAAACGTGTAGGTTCTTACGATCCATTCCAAAGAAGATTTGTTACACAACAAGTTGTAGTATCAGAAGGTAAACTTACACCTAAAGAATCACTGCAACGCAAATTAAAGAAACAACGATACAAAATTTCTTACACACAAGACGGTAAGAAAGTAGACGTGTTTGCTTCTTCAATTCGAGGAGTTCGCAGAGTAGTATTTGGTAAGAAACAATACCGAGTATACAACTCAACCGGATCTGATGTAACCGGTTACTTCAAGAAATTGTTGAGTAAATAAATCAAGCAGGTTCAGAAGTAAGGGTTATGCTATTATACACTAATGGCAACACAAACGTTTCGTAAATATTTGAACCTTGTGCTGTTAACATTGGTAAATTTAAAGCAGTAGTACTACCATTCACGTTTGTTATGGTGATCGTTGTTCCCGTAGTAGTTACTGCAGCAGTACTGCTGGATTGCCAAGTAAAATATAGCAACACACCACATTTAACAACTTGCACATATGTGCCGTTAATAACACGTTGAGAAGTTAATGTAGAATCTCTAGTTTCTACTTTCATAAGAGACCGTAAATTTTAATTGTTGTATTATTACCAAGAGCAGTCGTCATTGTTTTTACTACGAGTGGTAGTACAGTCGCAGTGTTTGTGACAATAGGAATGGTACCAGTAGTGCCGTCAATATTTTGAACAGTAACACCAGCAAACGAAGTTGCGGTAGCAGTAATAAAAAGACCTCTATGTGCAGGAACAGTGTAGTTGCTTAGAGTGGTACCAGTAAAAATTGGAAAAATATTTTGGTATGCTGGTGGCGTACTTACTTTCATTTTTGGCTTTCCTTTGTAGTATAATCAGTATAAATATATGTATACATCATGAATGCTAAACATTTTAATCATAAACTAGTGGATCTACAACAAGGCGAACGAGTAGACGGATTCTACCAAACCCCAGAAGGTCGATTTCCCAGTGTAACCACTGTGGTAGGCTGGAAAAAGAATCAGTTCTTTGCTGAATGGCGCAAAAAGAACCCTAAAGAAGCTGCCCGTACCAGAACCCGTGGTACCAAGCTGCACTCTTTAATTGAAACTTATCTGTTAAATGAGCCTAAATTTAAAGATCAAGATCCGTACACTCTAGATCTTTTCAATCAAATTCAATCAGAAATTGATAAAATTGATAATGTATACGCAATTGAAGGCTTCCTTTGGAGTAAGTCGTTGCGTATGGCTGGCCGATCCGACTGTATTGCAGACTATAACGGGATTCCTAGTGTGATTGACTTTAAAGGAAGCACCCGACCCAAGCAAAAAGATGATATTCACAGTTACTTTCTACAAGCCACTGCATACGCAGAAATGTGGAAAGAACGCACTGGACAGCCTATAACCCAGATTGTTATCTTGATTTCCTGTGATGATGGTACTACTCAGGTGTTTGTGGAACAAACCAAAAACTACAAAAAAGATCTTGCTGTAGCAATCAAAGAATGGAGAGACGAATATGAACCTAAACAATGTGAACAAGCGTAATACTAGAGAATGGGCATTTTTTAACGGTAATTCTCGGGGGGCACTCAATCGAGCTAAATTTGTTGAAAAACATGGTGGTGAATTCAGTAAATCAACACAAGGATGGGTGTGGAAAGGTGGAACACACAAAAAATTGGAATTTACACACACTAAAAAGAAACGCACCATCTACATCTTTACAGACAAAGAAGGCATCAAGTACATTACCGATAATTTTACTGGATTTTGCAAAGAACGAAAAATCAACGATTCTGCCATGTATGATGTGATAAGCGGTAAACGGAAAAGTTTCAAAGGATTTACCGTGGAACGCATCCAGCCGGAAGACAAAGCGTAAAAATCCATAAATAAAAGTACGCCTATGTCTAATCAACCAAACTGGTTTAATGAATCTAATTATGCTGACTTTTTAGCCGAGTCTTCCATTTTATGGGAGATGAATATTCCATATCAAAAACAAAAATTTGAAAATCGAAAGAAAATGGCTAATTTTGACCGAGAGACAGCAATCCGCAAAGGACGTCTGAAGTCAGAACTTGCCAGAGATTTATATCAAGCAAAGGCTAAAGGAATGCAAATGAGAGAATCTGTTTTCGGTAAAAAGATTAAAGAGTTGAGTGACAAATTTTTAACGTCACTACTCTTTGAAGCAGAATCAAAAAAGACTCCACTAAAAGCAGAAAAGAAAAGAATGCGCCCAGAGGTGGATCCTGCTGATCGTGAACGTGATCGCAAACGAGAAGATCGCCGCGAAGAAAAACAAACCGGTCTTGCCAACATTATCATTGTTAAGAACAATAAATTAAATAAAATTGAAATCATCACAAAGAGTGATTACAATCCTCAAACACACACCATACTAAAAGGTAAAGCAAAGAAGATTGATAAAGGTAATGTGACCAAGCGAGACTTAAATTACTATTCTCGTTTAGACAACTTTATGAACACAAAAACTTCCATCAAACTTTTAGGTGGTAGAGTAGAAAAAGAAAAAGAAGAAAAGAAAACCGGTAAGGCTAAAGGTAAAGAGGAATCACAACAACCACAACCACCAGAGTTAAGAGCTCCAAAAGACGGAAAAGAAATAACAGATCCAGACTCCACATATCCTGATTGGGATCACAATACTAATCAATTAATCGCAACAACTCCTGATGCTTTAAATTCTTTATCTGGCAAGAAGCCGTCTAAAGAGTATGAAGAACTTATGACCACCAGCAGAACATTAGGTGATGCCATGCAAAGATTTACCAAAGAACTCTTTGCTGCATTTCCTGCTGCTGCCTCAATGAAGTTTGAAAAATTAGATCCGGTTGTTAAGACTTCTAAAACTTGGTCTCAAGCTGGCATGAAAGAAGCTGCTCCTAACGCCACAGTGATTGGTAAAGGAAATGGACAAGAGGTTGGTATTTCTGTAAAAATCGGTGAGCAGCTAAGACCAACAAATAAAGGTGAAGCCGGTTTAGTATTTACTTCTGTGTTAAACAGTCTACAACCAGAACAAATTGTTGGAACTTTTGATGTGTTTGTGAAAGACTTTGTAGAAGATTTACGTAAAGGATTTTCCTCTCGTTCAGTTCCAACACCAGTACAAGGCACAAATGATGTGCTAATTTCGTTAGGCAAAGAGAAAGCAAAACGCGATCAAATCATAAACTCACAAAAAACAATAATCAGTAAAGCGTCTGATCTTATTGAAACTTATATAAATCAAAACATAGACATCAAGACCGCTTTCATATTGGAAGCACTAACAGGAAACAATAAGTTTGATGGTAAGCGTGGTTCGGCTCAAATGATGTTTACTGCCAAGAAAGACGGAACTGACGCTAAAGCAATTCCGTTGACTGCAGATTTTGCAACCACTCTGGCAAAGTCTAAAGACACTGATATAAGTTTGAAGTTTGTTCAAACACCAAATTCCAGCCAAGGATTCTTACAATCCGTCTTTCAACAAACCACAGAGACTTTAACTGAGAGTAATATTGGTGCAGTAATGCAAATCGAGAAGGTTAAAGATCAGTTATCAAATCCTTTAGCATTCCTTCAATTGTTTGAATTACAACTAACTGATGCAACTTTCAGAACACCAATAGTTTATTCGGAATTTTACGCAGGCGATACTGATGTAAACAATACGGTGATATTCAATCCAGGCACAAGTTCTGAAGACGAAGTTCAAATTCCAGTACACGTAAACTTTAATCCTGACGGCGATTTACAAAATGTGATAGAAAAGGGAGCAGACGCTTTACTGGAAGAATATCTTTCAATCAATGACTGCTTGGTGGAGAACATCAAGGCAGGTCAAATTGATCTACTAGACGCTTTAATTATCATGGAAGAGTTTTCTTCTTTAGAAGAAAAACGAAATTACCGTAAAGAATACGATAATTACCATGGAAAACCAGAGCAAAGAGAAAATCGCAGCAAACGAGTTCTTGCCCGTCGAAAGATGGAAAAGAAAGGCCGTGTTCACAAAGGTGACGGTAAAGACGTAGATCATAAGAACGGCAATCCTAAAGATAACAGCGACGACAATCTGAGAGTATTATCAAAATCAAAGAATCGCAGTATGAATGAAGATCATGGTGCAGGATTTGAAGGTACCCCCGAATTGGTAAATAAACTACTTCAAGCAACTCCTGGTTCTAATGCTCCATTTGTTGGCATAAAAAGTATTCCCTATCTCGAAAGTCGTTTAGACAAAAAACTTAAAGTCAAAAAGAAGTAAAGGTGTTCAATGATTGACGGTCATTTTAGCTTTTCCCAAGATTTTGTTAAAGTATTTGAAGCTTATTCGGTATATGTTGCAGTAGCATGTGCAATGATGTTTGGTGTTTGGAAAGCATGGACCAAATACAGTAAAGATCGAGAAAATAATGATAATTCTTTCATCACTGTACACGGCGAAATACACGAAGTTTTAACAGAACTTAGAGTGTTAACAGATTCGGCCAGAACTCAAGTAATTCAATTTCATAACGGTGAATACTTTATGGATGGTGTGTCCATGAGAAAATTTAGTATTACACACGAGTCGTTAGAAAAAGGAATTGAATCAGACGCCAACCGAATTAAAGGCGTTCTTTGTTCTATGTTTATTCCTTTGCTTAATCTGGTATTAGAAGACAGCCCCAAAATTCACTACACAGTAGATCTTAAGAACTCCTATTTGAAACAATACTTAGAGTCTCGTAGCGTGGAAGCTTTCAGCGTACTTCCCGTTAAGATTCAAAATCAAACAACCGGATTTGTAATGGTTCAATGGTGTAGTGGTTTGAAAGCAGAAAGAATTGATGAAACATTTACTGTAAATGAACTAACCAAGATTCGTAATCAAATCACAGCTCAACTAGGTCAACAAAAGCGATGAAACTAAACGAAGTATATAAAGATTCTGGATTGGGAAAATGGTTCCACAAACAGTCCGCAACCAAAGAACCTGGTTGGGATAGATATAATAGTGCTGGAAAGCGTGTAGGCAAATGTGGTGATGCCGAAGAAGGCGAATCTTATTCTGCCTGCCTTTCAAAGCAAAAGGCCAAAAAGTTAGGTAAAGACGGAATTGGTAGTTTTGTGAAAAGAAAACGAGAAGCACAAAGCGATGCTGGTAGAGGAAAAAAAGGTACCGGTTCTAAAGGAAAAAAACCAATATTTGTTGAAACTGGTGCAGCAAAGAAAAAGGTAAACGAATCCATGAAAAATTATAACGAAGATTGCGGATGCGAACACGATAAAAAATCCAGTTTAATGAATAAAATTAAACAAAAGATTAGCAAAAAACTTTTAAAAGAACAAGCCAATTTTAAAGTGTGGAAAAAGGACGATTCAAACACTCCAGTAACAAAAGAATGTATGGATTTTACCGAATTAGATCTTGTGCCATTTCGTGGCAAAAGGACTTTGGTAGAAACTAATAACGGAAATCATTACGGTGTTCTTGGTATTTTTAAGAATAATTTTGCATTATTTGAAGACGGCGAAATGAGTAAAATGATTGATCCAGCAGAAGTAACCAAGGTTGTGTGTGAAGATACCAGAGTTGTTATTTTGGAAAAGAACAAACCAAACGATCCAGAAAAGTGGTCAGATTGTAAGAGTCAAGCAAAGAGTAAATTTGATGTGTATCCAAGCGCATACGCAAACGCGTGGGCATCAAAGTGTTACAAGAAAAAGGGTGGTTCTTGGCGTACTGTGAAAGAAGATATTAATTTGAAGGCAGAGTTTACTAATAAAGCACAAAAGAGCACAAATTTAATTCTTCAAGAACGTCTAAAAGATCGTTTCTTTAACCAAATTTCAGAAGATATTGTAAATAAAGACAATAAAGGCAAACTTACTCCTCAAGCAAGCAACCCAAGAGCAAAAAGTCGTGACGATATTCGAGAAAAAGTAAAAGATAAAGCCAAAGTGGTAACTGGTCCTAAAGATAAAAATGGCAATAAAATAAGAGACGACACTCCAGAAGAAGCCAGTTATCGTTTAGCAACCTATATTGAGTTAATGAAAAAGGGCAAGAAGTCCAAAAAATCAGAGAAATAAAACAGATAAATAATACGGAGACTTAAATGAAAAAGTATAAACAACTAAAACAACAATTAACTGAAGACGCTTATATGGACGGTGGAGCTTTAGGTGGCTTCCCTACTCAAAATTCAACTAGAAGCGCATTCAGCGATTTCGGTGTTCATCGTATTGAACACAACGAACAACTTCAAAGACTAAGAGCGTTCATCCAAGCATTCACTGGTCGTGAATACTTAGAACCACGTGCTGCATTATCACTAATGCGTGTAAAACTAAATCTAGCAGGTCTAGATTTTGACTTCAACAAGAAGACTGATCTTGCTATTGGTCAACCAATGAATTTCAAACTAACACGATACGGTGGTACTTTTGGTAAAACACCAACCACTCCACACAATGAATTTGAAACCACTGATGGTATTGAAGACATTATGGGTGGTGATCACTTAAGTTTAGCTGTTATGATTAGTGAAGCTGAGTCTGGTTTATACAAAATGAATATTGAAATTGTTCGTTCTTCCAATAAATCGGATCAAGGAGATATGGATCAGTCAAACGAAACAGAGTAAAAAATGTTATATGAGCCTTTGAGTGAAGACAATTTTCTTTTATATGCAATTAAGGTATACGACAACCCGAGTTGTAAGGGTATGAACGAATTCTATGAAGATCTTAATAGAATTAAATACATTAAAAGGCTCTTTAATAAGTATGAAACTAAAAAAATTTTGAAAGAAAGACTGTTATTAAACCATATAATGATTTTAAATAATGTGTTTGGTGTGGAAGGGTGTGCTAGAATTCTTTTTTTCAAAATAGAACCAAAGTATCATTCATATTTAAAAACATTTTTACATTTCTTACAGATTCTTCCAAAAAGAATTCCAGAAAATAAAATTGATGCAATTCCGGTTGATCACAGAATAATGAATGCGTTAAAAGAAATAACATGAAACCAGATTTAACTAAAATTATTACTACATTTACTTTATGTGAATTTATAAATGAAGCAATAGAAACTGATGATGTGATTGCAACTTTAAATCAGTTTGCCGAAGAGTGTGAACTTTTGGGTGGAAGCAAACAGATGTTTATCGATTCTGCAATTCGAGAAATGGTGGCTTGCAGACTATTAGAACAAGAAGGTGGAGCAGCACCAATCGCCAATTCTGTTGCGGCAGGTGGTGTTGCTGGTATGAAACCAGAAGATCTGGCTATTCCAGTGGAAGTCCAAAAACGCCATACATCCCGTAATTCCATATTCAAACGTAAGAAGCCTAATACATACTTTAAGGATAAAGATAACAGTTATTGAGAAAGGATTGTTATGATTGCACCAGAATTATTATCGTTGATTGGTGGCGGGGCTGCTGGATTCCTGTTCCGTTACATGGCCCAAAAAGCTCAAGACCAAAAGGAAATGTTCCAGCAAATGATGGCTGCCAACAAGCAGACCACTGAAAACCAAACAGCAGCAGCTGAACGAGTACCACTAGACGTAGGTAAGTTTGTCAGACAACTCATCGTGCTGTCTGTACTGTTTGGTTCCATACTTGCACCGTTTGTTCTTCCATTCTTTGGTATTCCAACCTTTGTGGAAGTAGACGCCAAGACCCCAGAAGGGCTGTTTGGTTTAGTACCAGAGTCCACCAAAAAGTTCTTTGTGGAAGTAAACGGATACCTGTTTACCTCTGAGAGTCGTCAAGTTCTGCTCAGTATCGTGGGATTCTACTTTGGTTCTGCTGCGGCATCCAACAAATCTTAAGGAGTACACATGAAAACTATTACCACAATATTAACCACACTATTCTTGGTAGCTTGCAACACAGCACCATCTATTATTCCTGATACCACTTCAGATAATGTTATCATGAAGAAACTTGATTACGATATCCAAAATGGAGACAAGGTTTCCACAGGCTGGGGGTGGATTCTCTGGTATCTACCAATCGTTGCTTTACTGATGGCATGGGCTTGGAGAAAGTACATTAAAGAGTGTCCAGAATGCGGGAAATCTGAGTCAAATAATATAAAACCATAAATAAACAAAAAGGAATACCACAAATGGACCCAAGAATGATGAACGCATGGCTACAAAGCCAATCTCAAAAACAACAACCGTCTACCCGTTCTATGGAACAAAAGAGACAAGGAATTGCTATCACTGAGCAACTTAATGCTAAAGAAGAAGCTGTTGCTAAATCCCACAAATCAATGCTTGCCAATATGGTAAAGCAATACGGCGAAGAAAAAGGAACCCGAGTGTTTTACGCCAAGGTTCGTGAAATTGCTAAAAAGTAATAAATTAAAGATTGAATAAAAACAAAACCTCCGACCTAAAAATCGGAGGTTTTTATTTAAGCCCTTTTAATTTCAGGTAAAGAGCTTTACAAATAAAGTACGAGTCCACAATATCAGATACCGGATTTCCAATATCTTTTTTGCCCGGACTAATAACATTTTGTAGATTCACGAACGTTTCTTTTAGAAATGCTTTATACATTTCTTCTTTATTGGCATTACCTTTACCGGACGCTTGTTTCTTGATGGCACTGGGTGGAATTACTTCTACCGGTATACCAGTTTGATGTAAACGGTATTTTAATACACCCGTATTTTCCGCAATATGGAACACTTTACCTTTGGCACCAAACGCGTATCCTTCAATTGCTACCTGTTCACATCCGATAAGGTAGTCCATGGCCCAATCTGAAATATTTTCGTATCTGGAAAAATCACTGTTCCAGTCGTGGAACGCTTCTCCCTTAATATTGTTCATGAATAATTTTTGGTTTTTCTTTACATCAGAAAGAAAGTAAAACGCACACCGTTTAAAGCAAAACGCTTCTTCCGAATTAAAAACACAGATGCTGGGACTTGTTAACGAATAATCTATACCTGCAATTAACATGTACTATATTTAGGGTTAGAAACCCATGGCTCGGGCTAACACCATAACTCGGTGAAAGTTATTCGGTTGAACATTGTTCACGATTCATCATCTCTTTAATCCAATCCGCATAACGATCCACACGGATCGCTGATTGGTCAACCATAGTGTTGTCGATGATGCACATAGACGAAATAATACCTGCCAGACGGCCACCGTTTTCAAACACGGCCCCACCTGAATCTCCAAACCAGATGTGTCCGTTTATTGGAAGAAATTTCATGTACTGAGGTTCTTCTTCCACTGTTCCGTAATACCAGAAGGTTCCTGGTTTGCTAATCTTCTTAATCTCGTGAGAGAATCCCACGGTAGTAAGTGATTCTCTTTGTGTTAGCTCAGACTTATCGTGTATTAACTGTGCTGGCTGCTCATCACATCCTTCCGTTAAAATTAATATTCCAATATCATCTACCACTTCTCCGTCTTTTCCAGTATATCCGGGGTGAATAATAGTCTTTTCTATCAGATAAGCTTTATCCTTGGTTATAAAGTACCGCAAGGTATCGCCGTCAATTACATGCCCTGCAGTGAGAACCACTGCAGGGGCAATCAGAACGCCACTTCCTATGAACTGGCCTTTCTGGTTGTGTACGTGCCCCACGCAACCAAACGTATCTTTGGTATTGTGATTTACGACCTCGAATCCGGGGAATGGATCTGGCTTACTAATACCCTGTGGTATTTGAATGATTGCAGTGGGGGAGGATGATTTGGAGACACTGGCGTCTTTCTGGCATCCGTTTAGGAGGGCTAGAAGCACTGCGGTAAAGATTGCAGTGGCCTTTTTCATGTCATAATTATGTATATCCTGAAATGGAAAAAACCTAAATAATATTAGAAAAAGGATAATACATGCATAATCTCCCTACTAACAATGAAACCAATCTTATTCGTGGTATTTTTATCAGAACTGCAGAAATAAATAATCAACTAGCTGAAGCGGTAGTACTGGCACCACAAACCCCGGACGCCAATCTACGATTAGGAAATCCTCCACAAATTCCAGCCCCAGGATCATTAAGAGTTCAAAACATGATTAACACTGCAATGAATCCGCAAGGCATCGTTCCAGAAGAACAACCTATGGATACTGCTGTAAACTCATTTAGAGCTGGTCAGAGAATTCAAGGAACAATTAATAATGCATTATATCCTTCAGTGGAAGCTCCGCTGCCAACTGGTGGTCCATCAACCAGAACTCCAATTGCTCCTGGTTCTTCCAAGCAAGTGATGAGTGCTGCAACTCAAACTGCAGTTGATAATGTAATGAACACTATCCAAGGTATAATTAATACCCCGAATACAGCTAATAACCCATCAGCTCCTGCCAAACTACCAGAACAACCTATGGATAGTGCTGTTAGACAATTCAGAAACCGTGAAGAAGAGCAAAAAGGAACACAACCACTTCCAGAACCCACTAAAGGCGCATACGAATCTGGTCAAGAAGTTCCTGAAGCTGACTGGAAGGCTAGACAAGCTAAAGCACAAGCTGCCTGGGAAGCTAAAAAAGCACAAGCTGCCGCTTCTGCCAAAGAATCACAAGAATTACAAACCACAATAAACGCCCAACAAACCAGATTAGCAGAACTTGATAAATCTAATGCTGCTAAATTAGCCAATCTTCAAGCACAAGCTGCTGCCAGTAAAAAAGCTGCAGAACAAGCTGATCCAGAAGCTGCTGCAGCAAAACGAATGATTAATCGTGCAGCAGGCAGACCAGAAGGAGAAGATCTTCCAGCAGGTATGGAACAAAGATTAAAAGCTGCTCCAGTAACTGGTGGCATGACTAGTGAACCAATTACCGATTTTAGTAGAGAAGCAGAAAGAAAACGAATTGCTGCCAGAGATCAACAAAGATTAGGATTGAACTATAAGAAAGATTTATATAATGTTAGAGATACTGGTTATGGTACATCAGTATCCAGATTGGGTGTACAAGAATCTTATTATCATCGTCTAGCAAATTTGTTTGAAGAAACCAGAGATTCTTTAGAAGACATTTCAGCAAAACGTAGAGAAAGACAAGTCAAAGTTGCAGGATTAGAAGGTCAAGTAAATCCTCACGGTTTTATGGATTTAGTTAAAGGAATACGAAATGTACAGGCTTTTAGTGGTATGGGCGGTGCTGATATGCCTAAACCCCCCGTAGAAAAATCATCAGAAAATGTAGGCGAAAGAACTGTTGCAAAGGCGGATCAAAGAAAAGCACTTATGGCTATAATGAGTGCCAGCCAAGATCATGCAGACCTTAAAGACAGATTCACAAAAGAAGATGCGTTAAATCCCCATTCTCCACTACATAAAATGTTAGTGTCAAGAAATCCAGATCTTCGGGATGAATCAAAAGTAATGGCAAAATACCATACGGGATCTTAAATTGAATAATAAAAAAACCCCGGCCTAAAAGCCGGGGTTTTTGTTTACACTCAGTTTATCTCACAGAGGAATGCGTGAGTTTAGTCCGGTGGTCTTCTTTTTGGGAAGAGCCTCCATCGTATTGTCCAGATCTCGGTAGATTTCTAGCAGATCACGATCGTGGCGATCTTCTACTTCATTTATCTTGCCGTTAATATAATCCATGTTATTACGGATCTCTTGATGCATCTGCTCGGTCTCTCGCTCGCGTTCAAACTTACCAACAATATTTTGACGGTAAGCAACAAAAGCCAGAACGATAGTGAAAATAAAATTTAATAAAACTAGATTATCAGTGTTCATAATGTATCCTTTCAATTATTAGTTAAATCAACCAGTTCACACTTGTCTCCGCTACAAGCGAAGGTTTGTGTTCCAATAGTGGAATCCATCTTTTCCCACTTCTTCAATTCACTCCAATCCACATCCTTTGGAGTTGCAGCCAATAGTTCTTCGTACTGCTCCTTGGTGCAGTCTTGGTATGGAGCCTGACGATACGAGTGGTCTGAGTGTGGTAAGAACGAAATACCACTAATCTCATCAAAGTGCTTGTACACCCAAGCACCAACTTCCATCCACTCGTGTTCCTTCACAGTCACAGTGATTGACGGCTTGTGTTCACACCAGTAACGTTGGTAAGTCAGCCATAACTCTAGATGCTCGATAGCAGTCATATCGTTACGAGTAACTGAACCTACCGCCTTCATTGGGAATGAGAAAACCATAACATTTTCTGGCTTCATCACGCAAGGCTCGTGAGTAAATCCCTTCTCAATCATCATCTGACAAAGAGGATCCTTACGATCTGCACGAACAGTGCGGATGTAGTACTCGTTATGGCGAGCGTGAATACCGGATGCCGCATCAGTAAGTTGAGAAACTGTACCACTTGGCTTGATGCAAGTAATAGCAGCAGCCGCATTAATGCCTAACTTCTTGGCCCACTCTGCATTAGTCTTGACTGCTGTCTCCTTCAGATTAGCAAGATTAGCCTTCAGACCGTGTGTATCGCGCATCATCTTGTTGTCCAAGATACCGGTTAGCGATACACCAAGCAGAGCCTCTTCTTCGCAGTTCTTCTTCCACTCGCTGGATAAGTAAGGGAAGTTGGTTAGTGAAGCTTGCCATGTACCCAGAATAGACGCCAGACGAACCTTGCGTTGCAGTGATTCCATGGTGTCGGTATCACGAACAATCACTTCTGTGAGATTGCAGAACTGACGATCTCGCAGAATAATTTCAGAGCAAGGATTGGTACCGAACTCGTAGGTTGCGTCACGACGATCACCCAGTTTGGCTACCGTCTTTTGGCAAGCGTCACGATTAAAGATACCACGCTCACCACTCTTGCTCTTGTATAGTGATACCCATTCTTCCATGAAGGTTCCGATCTCTGGCTTCTCCTTGTACACTACACTATTATTCGCAAGTGCTCTTTGAGGATTAGCTTCCCACCATGCTCCAGTCTTAGCATCACGCATCCGTTCGTCGGTAAGATTTGAAAGGCTGATAAGAGCCGATCGACGGACTCCTCCGACCACCACAATTTCCGCAACCTTGCAGACGATATCGTGGCATTCGATGGAGGTGAGCTTCCGTCCAGCACTTCTTCTAAATGTATCCACTGTGAACCTAAACAGATCATCCAGTGGCTTTGGGCCAGACGCACGACCTCCAAAAGTTTTGAGTCGGGCACCAGCAGGGCGTACTTTAGATAAGTCCCATCTTGGAATTTGACCACCAATGAGTAGGGAGATAAGTTCCTTGTAAGCCTTAGCCCAACCAGCCTTGCTGTCTTGTACAATGATCGTCGTGTCTGAGTCAGTAAACTGTTCAGCCACTGTAGGAAGTTTGTCCACATATTGTCTCTCCACGGAGAATCCTACTCCGGTTCCACACATCAGAATATAAAGAATTTCATCGAAAGCACGAACACGATTAATAGCAACATACGAGCAGTTATAACCAGCAGTATTGTCACGATCCAGAGCCTCGCCTGCAGTCATGAGTGAACGCATGGAAGGCATGATTTCTTGATTCAGAACTGCTTGACGAAGTTCTTCACGAGTTTCCTTGTCAAGCTTGCACTTGGTACTGTTCTTAAGATGCTTATCAAAGTAATCAAAGTAACGGTTCACTGTTTCTTCCCAGGTCTCACGACGACCTTCGGTTTCTAGCCAACGACTGTAACGGGAAAGGTGAATGAACTCTTGATAAGCTGTAGGTAAATGCATATTTAATTTTCTCCTGTTTGTTAAGTAAGTTTATTTAGCGGTCAGAACTGCCCAAGAATGCGGAAATAAAGGTTCCAGTATTTTTCCAATTGCTGCTGCATACTGCTGAACTTCCCATTGAGCATGCGTGTCTATTCGTTGTTTAAAGACACGAGCGTACGCTGAGAGCGATCCGGTCCACCACCACTCGGTGTAGGTACCTTGTGGCAATAAAGCTCGGGCTTGCTCAGGGGCAACCCCTTCTTTTAATAATGTTTTGTATATTTCCACAGACTCCAAAGCAATCCTATTATACACCCGATCCAGGTCCTCGACAACCGGATCGTACATAAAATCTGAACTTCCTTGCTTGGCTCCGTCTGTGGGAGCAGAACGCCAGTCAGGAGTGTAAAATTCCGGTTCTGCGGTTACATACCGACGAGAAACTTCGTTTTCCGTGAATCCCACTTTATGTTTAAAAAGTTGGGTTCTTACGAAAATTGGAGCTTTGATTCGGAGTGTAATCTGCGGGTGCGCGAATGGCGTCCAGTGGTTGTGCTCGGCCAAATACTTGATGAGTTTTTGGTCTCTCTGTGATAACTGACGTGTACCATTCTCTGCTGTTTCCCACTCACTGGTTTTAGCGAATGAGACCCTAGCAGCATTTGCCACCATAAGATCTGAGCCCATATGTTCGATATATTCAACATGTCCTTTATCCAGTACTTTAATTGTTTGATTCATAGTTATCATCATCAAAATCTAAATCTTCTTCAATCTCGTCTTCATCAATATTCTTGTCTTCAACCAGTTCGTCAAAATCAATTTCAAAATCTGTTATATCCAAGTCTGTATGGTCTTGGGCGTACTTATGTGCCTTCTTATACATGTCTGGATCAATCTCTTTCACGTATTCCATAAACATAAAACAGAAAACTATAATTGGATTGTTTGTATCCATTTCAATTTCTTCAAACTCTTCCCCTTCGTCTTCTGGCTTGTTTACATCTTCTTCCATTTATTGATCCTTATTTGTGCTTCTAGACCTGACGCAGAGTTACTGTTAATGATATTTAGGATTTCCTTGGCGTCCATACCACCCATGATCATATCATTAATATCCTTGTACTTCATACTTTCTGGCCACACACAAACTTTTTTATTTTCTTTTACTAAGCGTTCCATGGTGTGGATAACTTGCACGTTTCGTGGTTCGTTATCCATCACAAAAATCATGGGACGATCTTTAATATATTTTGGAATATTAAACGCATCACTCATTCCTACAGTTGCAACACAGTTAGGAATGAAAAGAGAATCCAGTGGACCTTCCACCACATATATGGTACCTAGTGCGTTCACACGATCCAGACCGTACCAAGACTTGTGCTCTTCTTCTTTCGGCTTGATGGTGATGTAACGAACCGACTTGCGAGCGTTACGGTCTGTGGACACCTTGATGATGCGACCTTGTGCTCCAACCAGATGACCCTTGTGGTCTAGAATTGGAATTACCAAACGGCCTTCAGCATCTAGTGCTTCTGCCGTTTCTGGATTGATTCGCTTGGCCCAGTCAGCAAAGTTTTCCGCATAATATAGATGCTTCCACATTGCCTTGGGAATTTGACGTAACTCTACAAATTGACGACACGCATGATTAGGAGGAAGTTCTGCAACCATTGGAAGCTCAATATTGTACTTCTTCTTGGGTTTATTGGAGAATAACATATCCTTCTTTTCCTTTTTGGGTGGGTTAGAGAGATTCTTTTCCTTGAACTTTTCTAGACTGTACTCTTTACATAGGCTCGGAGAAACTTGACTCATAAAGTTGTATAAGTTCAATCCAACACTACAGTTATGACACTTAAAAAAGAATTCACCTTTCTTCTCAAAGAAGAAACCACGAGTTTTTGTTTTATTCTTTGCAGA
>Ga0208974_1000343_pt1 | contig 20176 bp, 29 predicted proteins | sample GreLakmeER15MSRF_FD_187699 | JGI IMG/M metagenome (GOLD analysis project Ga0208974, IMG submission 187699) | Freshwater lentic microbial communities from great Laurentian Lakes, MI, USA - Great Lakes metaG ER15MSRF (SPAdes) | ecosystem: Environmental > Aquatic > Freshwater > Lake | place: Great... | reverse complement strand
TGGGTAATCAGTCTCTGGTCGTTGTGGTTTCTTTTGTCCCTCATATGGCATCCACCACGGAGCATCCATACGATCTACAAGACCGGGACTTTCTTCACAAATAAGAATATGTTCACTCACAGGATCATCACGATGAATCTCATACCTTCCCTGCCACACCCCAATATCTGGCCCAAAGTAATAAACCTTTTGACCATTAATAGGGCGACGATAACCAAAAAAACTAAGCCATTCCATCATTCTCTCCTTTTCAACCATTATACCATTCTTTATCGTCATGTCAATAAGAAAAAACCAGCGAATCTTTTACGCCCCGATTCTTGCTCACCATGCTACCCTGTTACGGACATGGTGTAAACCGCCCACGACATTGGTCCCTAGAAATATGATCAGTATTTCATCACCTTGCTATTCAAGCGGTTACTGGTTGTATTGGAGAGGTTATCGGGATTCAAACCCGCCGTTACATTATTAGCATACTAAAACCATGGTTCATATGCTAATAGGTTCACGTATCTCATCGGTATATTTTACCAAAAAGTTTGATCAGAACCTTTTGGGAACTACCTTATAACCCCGTATTGTATTGGCCGTGGTCTGGACGCAATCCCACATAGATAGGCACTACTATACAGCGTATAAGCCCGCTGTCAACCCCACGCTGCATAACAGCCGTAGGTTTATCGTAATGGCTTATCCCTATCTAGTCCCTTGAGCATGGACCCACGGAAGTTTGTATTGTTAGGACCGATTGTAGAAGACGTTTCCTAGGACATCAACTACCGTTTTTACCGGCTACTCGGCCCGACATAGCCAACAAGCGTTTGCTTGTTCTTCAATCATTCTACAATCTAGTATCGGCTTGTCAATAGGGGTTCTTGAAAAAATATTTGTGCCATTTTGGCAGAAATCGCGGCCCCTCTGCCATTTCGGCAGGCGGGGTTTCTTTTAGGCTTCTATCTCATCGTCAGCAAAAAAGTTAGTCAAATCAAAATCATTCCAAACAGCAATAGGAATCATATCTTTACTGGTATATTCAATATAGTTATCCACACCATTATCATAGAGTCCACAAAAAGCCATACCCGGCTCAAAATAGGATGCTTTTACATTATATCCCAAATCTGTCAACTCATTATACAATCCAATGGGCGGTCCCCAAGGAGAATCAAAAGAACAACTAGCCTGATTACCAACAACAGTAGCCTTCAAGCCATGCCATTCTTCCCTATCAGTGCCTTCATCAGCCCCAATATCCCACTTTACTCCCCAGTTGTTGATACGCCAATCCCACCATCCTTCTCCAATATCACTAGGTTCGGGAATAAACTCATTACATACAGTTCCCTTGTTGTATGTTTTCACAAACCGGTCAACCATAGCAGGATCGGCGTGTTCAACGGTCAACTTGTTCAAGCACCAGTTGGGCATTTTTTCTTCCTTTAGTTGATACTAGGGCGAGGCAACGGACGATCCACAAACAGCATAACGGTTTCCGCAATCTTGTCAATACCACTAGCAATATTTTGGTATTGTTCTTCAACGTCCATACCGCTCATGCTGGTACTAATCACACAACAAGCAAACGTTTCCAAAATCTTAGCCAACTCGTCTCGTGTCATTTTTGTTCTCCTGTGCTACGATTCTACACTAATGTTATCGGTTTGTCAACTCTAAAAAGTTAGAAAACTGTTGACCGATCATCTTGTCACCCTTGCCTTGTCGAATAGCATATCCTTGCGATCCTCGCGTAAAGCATCCATTACGGATTCTAGCATATACTGCTCGCTTTGTCAAGATATTCAGATTCACACCATAGGGCGTAACATAGGCCAAAACAAGTCTATCAAAATGCTCAGGCTTGATACCAGAAAAAGTATAGGTATAATATACACTCCCTTTTCTAGCCACACACTTTTTAGCAAGACTGCTTTTGATTTCGATTTTTTCGTCATTCGCCCAAAGATCATAAGTTTTCTTTAGGCCGCCTTCCCTATAAGTGTTATATCCATACTTTTTATAAAGACCAAAAACCATAGCCTCAATAGTGTCGCTACGTTGCACATGATTCATGGCACACAACTCATAAGCCAACTTATCCCTAGCAGGACTATAGTGACCTAGTGCATAACTCTTTTTCAAGAACTTTTTAGCCTTAGCCAAATCTTTGAGCGTAAGCATGATACTGCCCTGTGCCAATGGTCTATCCAAAAAAAACAGTAGCCCCGTGGAGAATCGAACTCCAGTCTCCGGGATGAAAGCCCGGTGTACTAACCACTATACTACGGGGCCAGACTATCCAATCATTCTCTCAATCCAAATATAGTAACCATACTTTTCCTGAGCCTTACGAACAGCGTCCGTTTCGCTCAATGCAACAACATAACCAACAAAACGATTATGTTGAAAAACACGCCAAGAATAACCAGAATAACAGTTTGTAGTAGTCATACGCTTATTGTATCGGCATTGGTGTGGTTGTCAAGTGAAAAAATCCACAAAAAATAACTGCCGTTTTGACAGAAGCCGCGGCCGGCCTGCCATTTTGGCAGAGCCTTAGCACAACCCCCTCAAAAGAGGAGGCTGGCCAAGCCGGTCTTGAAAGCAACCCCACCAAGAAGGGGACGACGCACGTTGCGTGTACGCTCTGCGTAGAAGTTGCGAATCTTACCGTCAGGCGTTTGGGCAGTCACAAGATGACGGCTACGCTCAAAGTTAGGATCGTCCCTACGATAGCGACTGGTGCTATTCAGGCGAGAAATGTAATCGTCAGAAAAACGATGCACTTCCAACACCTTAGCCATAAATCGTTCGGGCAAACCCGTAACGGGCTGAACGTATTCAAAGTTATAAACTCCACCAATCCTAGCATTGGTCAGACTATCACGCAGTCCACGATAAAGATGGAAAACAGCAAAAGCCAGAAGACCAGCAACAACACAGCAAGCAATCGTAGCAAACAAAATCATATCGTTCATATCAAACCCTTTCGTTTAGAAATCCTTCACTCAATAAAACTAGCATACCACAAGAAAAATGTTTGTCAAGCCTCAACAGCAGCAGGAATCACACTTTCCATGAGATTCTTAGCAATCTCTCCGAAGTTGACAGCACACACGCTAGCGTTCAGCAGATCGGCCCAAACCGTTCCGTTCGCGTTAGCGTCACTCAAAACCCGTTCCATTCCGCTGTTGTAACTGTCGCGGAGTTTGTCGGCCAGAATGCAAGCGGCATCCTCAGTCCTACTAAAGTAAGTCTGCTCTGCTGCTTTGTGATTATAAATCTCTTCCGCAAGCCGACGCCAGTACGCACTTGACGATTCACTATTGTCGATCCACAACTGAACAGCCCACGTTTCGTAGTTAGAGTAGCCGTTGTAAGTCATTTTCGGTTCCTTTGGGGTGATGCTTCAAGCATACCATATAGATCGGCACTGTCAAGAAAAAAAATGAGAAAATCTTTGCATGCCATTTTGGCAGAAATCGCGGCCCCGCTGCCATTTTGGCAGATCGGGGTTGTTTTCAGTAATCCTCGTTATAATCGCCGTAGAAACCGTAGTCCTCATCGGTTCCCCAGCCAGCACTGGCGAGGCCGGATTCGTGATCGCCATCCATGCTGTCATCATAGTCATCGTCATAACCTTCATCTTCATTCATTTGATCACGGATTTCATCCAGCTCATTTTCTGGCAAACCCCAAAAATCATTGTGGTCATCATAGTTGATATCGAAATCCATCGTGTTCTCCTCATCGTGAAGGGGATCGGGGTGACTCATCTTAGTTCCTTTCAGTCAACATACCACGCAACGCCATCCGCGTCAATCATCATCTGCGGCTCAAACTCATCCACAATACCAATCGTATCGGCCCAATCCCAAAAATCAACTTGGACACTGGGATCGTCAATCGGCTCGACCATCGGCTCGACCGTACCATCGTCGGCCAGTTGAGAGAGCAAAGCGTTGATCGTGTCGGTATCGTCGAGCAGACCGGCCATTCGTGGAAACTGATTCATCGTCGTTTCTCCGTTGGGGTGATGCTTTGATTCTACAGTTAGATATCGGCTTGTCAAGCAAAGAAAATGTAGTCAAAAAAAGATTTTTGTGGCACACCGTTTGCTAGCCTGCCATTTTGGCAGATCGGCCGCGGAAACTGCCATTTTGGCAGCCCGTGATATTTAGTGGATTAGGTAAACTGTGAGGCAACCCAGGATAAAAGATCCGGTCAAAATAATATAATCATATTTATTCATCATGCTTCCTTATTGGAAAAACAAGATCACAAACAAAGTAACTAGCAATAACACCGCAAACAAATCCCACACCAATATATACCCAGTTCATATCGGCCATCCCTTGCCCCTTTCTTTAAGAGTTAACGAGAATATTATCTTCAAACTCTGTACCATCCTGCAAAAACCATTCATACTTTCGCTGGTAAACTTTAACAGGAGAATACTGATTTATTCGCTTTTTTGTGGTAAGGGTATGATATCCGCCACTATTCAACTTCACCAGCCCGTTAGGATAAAACCGTACAACGGCCGTACCATGCAACCGAATAGAAACACTGTTATCGTACTCGATTTCCGCATAGGTATTATTACCAACCTTGCGAGTCTTACGATTCGTCTTACCGTGAACCAGAGCAACCGCTTCCGTATAGTTCATTTTTCTACTCCAGTGAAAGCAACCAAATCATACTAAGAATCATACTACCCGCAATCCACACTGTCAATACCAATCCGACCAAGATTTCCATTAGGCCCTCATTTTGGCTGACTATAGCCCACCTTGCCAATCCGATAGGATCGGATAAGACAAATCAACCCCCACAACAAGGGGACTACGAAACCCCCATCCAAGCGGCCTTTTCCACACAATAATCATAGAACATATCGTTCAGCACGTTCTGATAGTTGAGATCAGTAAGACGCTTACACTGTAGGGTTTCCGCACACTCAGCATAGAGCGTACCATCGGCCAAGCCGATAAATGTCACATTATGGCTTTCGCTTCCCCAAATCTGATTCAGTGCATTTTTGATTTTATTATCAATCATTTTTTATACCTTAGAGCGAAAGATAAACGGCCGAAACCACACTGAACAGCATAACAAACGCAAGAGAGATTGTCAAGATAAACATTTTTTTCTCCTACTTTCTATATCGGTATTCTACAGTCGGTTCCTTGAATGTCAACCATAAAAATACCAAAAATAATATTTTGTTGTTTGGCACGGTATTTGCTTACGCCTGCCATTTTGGCAGAAAAGCCGCGGTTTCTGCCATTTTGGCAGTCGGCTGCCAACTTGACAGATCCCCTCTTGTGGGTGGGTCACCCCTCCCAAGCGAAGGGGCTAATCTCCTCCCCCATAGTGAGGGTAGCCTCGTACTGCGACCGCAAAGCCTCCACCCTCTCCCGGCTTCCCGGCTTGCCCACCTTCACAATCATCGTATCCTCACCCAGACCCATGCGGGGGTCAACCTTTTCGGCCTTGACGTTCACGCTATCACGCATGGCAGACCGATTGAACTTCAGAACTTTCTCACTGCGAATCGTTCCGCCGTCTACGGTACGCTTGTCGCAAGGGATCGCCAATCCCACGAAGCACAGGTAGGCTTGACGCTTGGCATTTTCGATGATCGGGAAACTCATGATCTATTCCTTTGGTGAAGTGAAAAACGGAATGTACCAAACTTTACCTGACTGCACAACCCCCTCAGACTAGGGAGGGCTCCTCAGTGTACCAGACCTTGCAATCTTCAAGGTAGAGCGACCGATGATTCGGGCCTTCCTCATCATCCCATCGAATCGTGACCAGCGTACCGCGAGAGTATGCGGCCACCTTGACGATATGGCCAGCGTACTGCTTGCCATCGTTCTTCTCACACTCGAAACCGAAACCAATCTGAACCGTTCCAAACTTTCTCATCTTCATCTCTCCTCTTGTGATACTCTGATTATACATTACATATCGGCAAACGCAAGAAAAAAAAATAGGAAGAAAAAAAGATTTTTTGGCATGTTATTTGGCACAGGATTTGCAGTGCCTGCCATTTTGGCAGAAACCGCGGCCTTTCTGCCATTTTGGCAGTTAACCCCCCTTACGGGGGAGAGTTCGCTGTTTCCCTACCATCGAGGGGGTTAGGTTCCCGGAAGGAATCCGGGCTGCCCGTTATCCTCCTCGGTTTCCACCCAGATAGGATCGCAATGTTCCTTACATCGTGAACAAATGTCCTCCAGCACAACTGGAGCGTAGCAGCAATCGCTTTCCAGAATCGTCATGCGAACTCCTCCTCACCGTAAACGTCCCAGTCTGCATCTTCCTCATAATCCATGTATACTTCCTCATCATCCCAACCCGTAGCATCCTCAACAATCCACTCCCGCCCATCCTCGTCGATCATGCTGTCGGAAATGATACGCTCAAAATCGCTCATTTGCTCTCCTCATTCTTGGGGGTATTCTTCTCGGCCTGATCCTTCCGCCACTGCTCGACAAACTTGACGTAATCGTCAACTTCACCGTAGCGGTTATCCTTCTGGTAATCGTATCCGTCATCCGAACCGTAGGGGCGAAACTTTTTCATTTTCTTTTTCCTTTCCTGGATGATACATTATGTATCGGCAAAATCAAGAAAAGAAATCACAAAAATCATGCTGGTGAAAACTTCCCCGATAATGATTTGGCACAAGATTTGCTGGTCTGCCATTTTGGCAGAAATCGCGGGTTTTCTGCCATTTTGGCAGTTACCCCCCTTTGGGGGAGGATTCGGTTTATCTTTCCTACTTATATAACCCTTACAGGTTATAATCGTGGGCGAGAACGCTATAGTCCTCGTGAGTCGCCCAAGAGTCGAGACTTTCCAGATAGAACGACTTATAAACCGGCCCGTCTACGTCATCGGCAATCCTCACCACCACGAATGTACCCTTGGCGAGAGCCTTGACCGATTGAATATGGCCCACAAAATCGCGTCCATCCTTGCGGGTGGCGAAAATGTAGTGGCCGGCGTGAACGGGAGCGTATGCGGTTTGCATCTTATTAGCCTTTTGGGTTTGGGTTTCCATCATCATGCCATCATTCTACATTAGGTATCGGCATTTGCAAGAAAAAAAAATAGTCGAATCGTATTCTTACGGCATTGTAAGTTTTTGAGTTTTTGGTACAGGGTTTGCTAGAGCGTTTCCCCACCTATGGGGGGTTTTTCTGTTTTCCCTCCGATGGGGGGTATTTCCCCCGAAAACGCGGGGTGATGTAAACACAATACCGACCACCACAATGAATTGGCCAGTTTACTCAATATGTGTCATATTTGACGAGTCTACCAATTTAATTTTTCTTGGTCGCCCACGGCTTTTCTTAATATTGAGCTTGCGGCGTTGACGTCGAATCATGCTTTTAGTAACATTTTGTCCAGTCATTTCACTCAGTTTTGATGCTAATGTTTCATCATTCATTAGATTTTGGTTGTTAGAGATAAAGTCCAATTCGTTTTGTAGCCATTTCTTATAATTCGCCATTTTTTTGCTCCTAAAATTGACTAAAGTGTATAACTCATTATAATATTGTGTTGGCCAAAAAACGCAAGGAGCTTTTATGAAAAATGAACCAAATATTCCCGATATAGTAATTGACTCAATATTGACCACAAAAGCCCTAGGATCTGTACAAGATATATCAAAAGAGCTACAATTACCAGATGGTAAAAATCTAGAAGAATTATTAAATGACCAAAAAGAAGAAGAAGACACAAAAGATACTAAATAATGGAGTAACAGAAGAAGAATTTTTAGAAGTTTTAAATAATATATCAAAAAGATTGGTCCATAAATTTAGATTCGGATATCATGATATTGATGATATGAAACAACAAGCCGCCATATTCGCTATGGAAGGCTTGGAAAAATTTGATAACACGAGGCCCCTAGAAAACTTTCTTTGGACCCACGTTCGCAACCGATTATTTAACTACAAAAGAAACAACTACCAAAGGCCCGATAAACCCTGCTTAACGTGTCCTTTTTACGATTTGTTATACAAAGAGTCGAACAACCAGTGTTCAAAATATACAAACAAAGATGATTGTGAATTGTATTTTTCATGGTCTGAGCGAAATAATAGTAAAAAAAATATTATGACTTTTCAGAGTATAGAAAATACTTTTGAAAAAGAAGACCACAAAGATCCACTAGATATTATTAAAAACAAAGAAATTATTCATTATCTTGATAATAATATTGTTAAACCAGAATTTAGAGAAAGCTATTTAAGATTAAAGAATGGATTAAAACTAAACAAGCCCCTATTGGAAAAATTAAAAAATCATATTATGGAATTAATGAAAGACTTTAATCATGACAGATAATAATAAAATCCCCCGGAAAAGAGGACAGCTTAGTTTAGAAGAAGAGCAGTATATTAAAGATAATATATCGGTTAAAAGCCCTGATGAAATAGCAGCAGATTTAAATCGTAGCATTAATCCTATTAATCGTTATATTGATGAAAATCAATTGTATTCATTAGACGAACAAAAGGATAACGCTGTACTAAAACGCAAACTTCACAGCAAAACTTTCTGGAACGAAATAGTACGACAGTTTGATGAAGATAGTGGAGAATTAGAATATTTTGAAAATACCTGGATTAATTTAATTAAACAATTCAGAGAAGACGTTTTGCCCGCAGAAGAACTTCAGATCAAACAATTTATCACTATCGATATACTAATTAATAGAAGCATGAAAGAACGAAAGCGCCACATATCTGCAACAGAAAAATTACAAAACGAAGTTGATAAGGAATACGACAAACCAGAAGACCAAAGAGATATAGCACGACTAACCAGTTTAGAAACTCAATTAAGCTTCTCAAGAAATAGCATAGCAAATTATACTAATGAATATACTAAATTATTAAATGAACAACAAAAAATAAGTAAAGATTTAAAAGCCACAAGAGAACAGCGTATTAAACGTATCGAAGATGGTAAAAGTAGTTGGGTTGGATTAATACGAATGTTAGAGGATGAAGAGTTGAGAGAAAAAGAAGGACGAGAAATGGAAATATTATCAATGGCCACAGAAAAAGCCAAAAAGAACCTTTTCGATTACCACGCATATGCTGATAATAATGTGGACAAACCATTCCTAACACCAGAAAGCGTAGAATAAATTATGGAAAAAATAGCTGTAATAACAGGAATAACCGGACAGGACGGAAGTTATCTAGCAGAACTCTTACTAGAGAAAAATTATACTGTTGTTGGTTTGTATAGACGAAGTAGCAGTATTAACTTTGACCGAATTTCCCACTTAAAATCAGATAAGTTTATCCTGGAAGAATTTGATCTTACAGATCCAGCAGGATGCAACGATATTGTTAATAAATATCGCCCAACTGAACTATACAATCTTGCTGCTCAAAGTCATGTGGCAACCAGTTTCAAACAACCCACCACAACTTTTAATATTAATACTTTAGGTGTCATAAATTTATTAGAAGCTATTCGCAACTATTCTCCCAAAACACGATTTTACCAAGCAAGCACCAGCGAAATGTTTGGATATAATTATAGCGTGAGCGCATTTGGTCAAAAATATCAGGATGAAAATACTCAATTTTTACCTCAAAGTCCATATGGAATATCAAAACTAGCAGCTCACAACATGGTAAGAATATATCGAACAGGATACGGCATATACGGATGCTGTGGCATACTATTTAACCATGAGAGTCCGCGACGCGGCGAAAACTTTGTGACCAGAAAAATAACCAAGTATATTGGTCAACTTAAAAATGGCCAAACCCATGCGAAGCTCAAACTAGGAAATCTTTCTGCACAACGAGATTGGGGACATGCTAAAGATTATGTTCGTGCTATGTATATGATGATGCAAATGGTAGAGCCAGATGACTATGTAATATCCACAGGAAACACTTGGAGCGTACAAAACTTTTTGGACCAAGCATTTGCTGTTGCTGGGTTAAATTCATCAGACCATGTGGAAATTGATCACGACCTATTTCGCCCCGCGGAAGTTGAATATCTAAGGGGCAGTTCAGCCAAAGCAAAAACATCTTTAAATTGGGAACCACAAATATCTTTTAACGAACTAGTAAGGGATATGGTTAACCATGACATTTCGCAACTATCAAGATAAATTATACAAAGACTGGAGAAAAGCGGTCTATTCACGAGACAACCATACTTGTCAGTGGCCCGGATGCAATCAAAAAAATAAATTAAATGCTCACCATATTAAAACTTGGAGCGAATATCCTTCGCTACGATATCAAATTTCAAACGGAATAACCTTATGCAGACTTCATCACAAAATGATACATGGTATGGAAGAAATTTATGAAAGTTCATTCTCTCAAATAGTGGCGCGCAAAGATGGTAGACTACAATAATTTTAAAGTGATTATAGACACACGCGAGCAGCAGCCGTGGGATTTTGATCGCTGTGCGATTGCTAATCACAAATTGGATACCGGAGACTACAGCGTTGAGGGATTAGAAGATTTATTATGTATAGAACGCAAAAAAAGTGTGAGTGAATTTGCTAATAATATTACTGAAAGTCGATTTAAGGATGTGATCAATCGAATGGTTTCATATAAGTATCGTTTTTTTATTATGGAATTTGATTTGAATGATATTTATAGATATCCTATTGGTAGCAATATTCCCAAACACATGTGGGACAAGATTAAAATTACGGCCGGTTTCATACTTAAAAATTTACTAGAAATTCAATTAAAATATAATATTCACATATTATTTTGTGGTGATTCTGAAAACGCTAGTAAAATAGCTCTAACACTAATGAAAAAAGTATATGAACTTGAATACAACAATAAAAAAGAAGTTTGATGATGCTTGGTTAAATCTTGGTAATTTGTCTGATATTATCGTACCAGACAATCCGATGATTCATCGAACCGAAAAAGAAATAGAAAATCCTGATTTACATCTATTGAAGATTTTACGCAATCCAAAATATATAGCATCAACATGTAAGCTCCTTTTTGATATAGAACTTCATCCTATACAAACCGCTATTCTACAAGAATTTTGGATACGAGCATTTCCAATGTATATAGCATCTCGTGGTTGGGGTAAAAGCTTTTTATTAGCATTATATTGTGTTTTACGATGCGCATTCTTTCCAGGAACAAAAATTGTTGTGGTAGGAGCGGCATTTAGACAAAGTAAAATCATATTCGAATATATGGAAACTATTTGGAGAAATAGTCCAATATTACGCAGTATCTTCAATGGAAACGATGATGGTCCGCGTCGTGATGTGGACAGGTGTACGATTCGATTAGGGGACAGTTGGACTATTGCGATTCCTATGGGCGATGGTAGCAAGATTAGAGGATTAAGAGCACATATTATCATCGCAGACGAGTTCGCATCAATATCTCCAGATATTTATGAAACAGTAGTCTCAGGGTTCGCTGCTGTTAGTGCTAGTCCAATACAAAATGTGAAAGAACAAGCTAAAAAACAAGCTATGATAGAGGCTGGATTATGGAACGAAGAATTGGAAGTACTAGAATATAAAATGGGTAATCAGGCAATTATTAGCGGTACAGCTGACTATGGTTTTAAACATTTTGCTAGTTATTGGAAAAGATACAAATCAATCATAGAGAGTAAGGGAAATACTACTAAACTAAAAGAAATATTTAATGGTGAAATACCAAGTAATTTTAATTGGAAAGATTATAGTATTATTAGAATACCATATGAGCTTATTCCAAAAGGATTTATGGATGATAAACAGGTTAGTAGAGCAAAAGCTACTATTCATACTGCTATTTATAATATGGAATATGCAGCATGTTTTGTTAACGATAGTGAAGGGTTCTTCAGACGTAGTCTTATAGAATCTTGTGTTGCTTCAGACATTAGTCCAATCAAACATAATGATAGGCCAATAGTTTTTGACGCGGCAGTAAAAGGTAATGCTAATTTAAGTTATGTATACGGTGTTGACCCGGCTAGCGAAAAAGATAATTTTAGCATCACGGTTTTAGAACTACATCCTGATCACAGCAGAGTTGTTTATTGTTGGACGACTAATAGAAGCAATTTTAAAGAAAGACAAAAAACAGGACTTATTAATGATCATGATTTCTATGGATTTTGTGCTAGAAAAATTAGAAATCTTATGAAGATTTTTCCTTGTGTTAAGATAGGAATGGATGCTCAGGGAGGAGGAGTAGCAATAGAAGAAGCTCTACACGATCCAAATAAACTAGAAGAAGGTGAAAATTTAATTTGGCCTATAATAGACGGAAATAAAAATAAAGATACAGATGATCAAGCTGGATTACACATACTTGAACTTGTACAGTTTGCTAAAGCAGAATGGACTAGTCAGTCAAATCATGGATTAAGAAAAGATTTAGAAGATAAAGTATTGCTATTTCCTAGATTTGATAATTTAACACTTGGATTAGCATTAGATTCAGAAGGCAAAGATATTCTTGGACACGATCTTACTCCTTTATATGATAGTTTAAGTGAATGTATACTAGAAATTGAAGAATTAAAAAATGAACTAACAACTATTGTTATGACACAAACTAGCACAGGATCAAATGCTAGAGATAGATGGGATACTCCAGAAGTAAAATTACAAAATGGGAAAAAAGGAAGATTGCGAAAAGATAGATATAGTTCATTATTAATTGCTAATATGTTAGCTAGACAAATGCATCGATCAATAAAATCTATTGAATACGATGTTGTTGGTGGTAATGCTAGAAATTTGATAGGACAAAATGGTCAAATGTACAAAGGTCCAGATTGGTTCACATCAGGAGCAAACGACTCTGAATTTTATGGTATATACAAATAAAGGTGTACATTACTATTACAATTACATTACATTAGTATTATAAAATATGGCTAAAAAACCCACCAAAAATAGTCCAATTAACGACGCTCCCTCTATTGGAGAAGAAGCTTATGTTGCTTGGAGTGATGATATTGATTCTAAAAAAGAGGCCCTAAGAACAGCATCAGAATCTTTAACAGAATTTATTGGCGTTAATCATGCATCTGGTGCTCGTAGATATAGTTTGGATTTTAGCAATCTAGATTCAAATACTTCTGGTAGACCAGGATTAACCAGATCAGACTACGACTTTTTTAGACCAGACGAAACAGTACCCACCAGAGTCAAGAGTATAATTCGTAAAGCAGATGATATCTATCAAAAGGTGGGATTAGTAAAAAATGTTATTGATTTAATGGCAGACTTTGCTGTGCAGGGAATACGACCAGTACACAGAAACAAAAGAATAGAAAGATTTTTTAAGCAGTGGTTCAAAAAGATCAATGGTAAAGATAGAAGCGAAAGATTTCTTAATAACTTATATAAAGTTGGCAATGTTGTTATTAATAGACAAACAGCTAAAGTTAATGTTAAAGTAACAGATACATTATATAAAAGTCTTGGTGGTCCGGATCAATATATCAATGACATAGATGATATAAAAGTTGAAAAAAGAGAAATTCCTTGGAAATATACTTTTATTGATCCAGTTTATGTTGAAGTAGCAGCAGGACCCTTAGCATCATTTACATCAGAAAAAAGATACGAACTTGTTTTACCAGCATCTTTAAGAAGAATTATAAATGCTCCAAAAACAGAAGCGGAAAAATCAGTTATAGGTAATTTACCCCCAGCAATCATCGAAGCAGCCAAAACAAGAAAAGCTTATCCTTTGGATCCTAACAAAACTATTGTTAATCACTATAAAAAAGACGATTGGCAAAGCTGGGCATTTCCTATGATCTATGCTATTATGGACGATATTATTGTTTTAGAAAAACTCAAATTAGCAGATATGGCAGCTCTTGACGGAGCTATCAGTAATATTCGTATTTTCAAGTTAGGAAGTTTAGAGCATAAAATTGCTCCAACAAAAGCGGCAACCGCTAAACTAGCACAAATTCTAGGGAACAATGTTGGCGGAGGCACAATGGATCTTGTTTGGGGACCAGACATCGAATTATTAGAGAGTAATACTAATGTTCATAACTTTTTAGGTGAAGGTAAATATACTCCACATTTGAATAGTGTTTACGCCGGTCTTGGTATTCCTCCGACTCTCACCGGTACATTTGGAGCAGCAGGAACAACAAATAATTTTATATCTCTAAAAACCTTAACACAAAGACTACAGTACGGTAGAGATGTAATTACAGAATTTTGGGAAAAAGAAATGGCTATAGTACAAAAAGCCATGGGATTTAAATATCCAGCTAAAATTGAATTTGACAGAATGGATCTAAGCAATGAAGAGGCAGAGAAATCACTATTAATTCAATTAGCTGATAGAAATCTAGTTAGCGATGAATTATTACAGAAACGTTTTGGTTTTGATCCAGATATGGAAAAGGTAAGATTAAATAGAGAACAAAGAGAAAGACAGTCAAATAGAATGGTTAAAAAATCTGGTCCGTGGCACGATCCTCAAGTAGAAAATGCTCTTAAGAAGATAGCCTTACAGTCTGGAGCAGCAACTCCTAGTCAAGTTGGTTTAAGTCTAGAAAAAAAGAAGAATGGAGAAAAGACGGTTCTTGAACTACGACAATCAATGATGACAAAGCCACCAACTGGGTTGGCAAAAGATTCGCCAGAATCTTTGCCAGGACAACCAGAACAAGGAAGACCCAAAAATTCCAAAGATACACAGCAAAGAAAAGAAAAAACATTTAGACCACGAACAGGAGCTAGTATAGCAATTTGGGCCACAAATGCCCAAGAAAAAATTGCAGAAATAATCAATCCAGTAATGCTTGAGTTTTACGATAAAAAAAATGTGAGAAGTTTATCCAATGAGCAAACACTAGAACTAGAACATATAAAAACTAAAGTATTGTTCGATCTAAAGCCATTTTCCCAAATAGACCAAGAATCTATAAAGCATTCTCTGCATAACCTTAATAGTAATAAAGAATATGCTAATTATCAGATTTATGTTAAACAAATTAGTAATGACTTAAATAGACAATTAACTATAGATGAACAAAAACAGGCCAAGGCATCCTTTTATTCTATGGTGTATGAATAACCATAACTAATGGAGTAAAATATTATGGAAATTTTTGAATCAGAAATTGCTGACGGTTTAGAGAATCAAATCAAAGCATCAGCATCAATAGTCTATGCTTCTGTTGCAGAGCCATCTTCTGATAATAATTTTACTATGGCTGAAATAAAATCTTTAGGATCGGTAAGCGATAAAGATTTATATTATGTACAATCTATTCTAGTAAGTTCTTCTTGGAATAAAAATGATGATATTTTTGACAAAAGAGAAATTTGGTTAGCTAAAAATACTCCAGAAGATAAACCAACAAATTTAAACCATGATGAAAATCTAATTATAGGACATATAACTGCGAATTGGCCAATAACCGAAGAAGGAACTATTATTGATGAAGATATTGAAATAGATAATCTTCCAGATAAATTTCATATATTAACAGGCTCTGTAATTTATAAAGGATTTAGTAAACCAGAACTTAGGGATAGATCTAATAGACTCATTGAAGAAATAGAAAATGGTACTAAATATGTTAGTATGGAGTGTTTTTTCAAGGGATTTGATTATGGCCTAATTAATAGAGCCACTAATGAATATAAAATATTAAGAAGAAATAATGATACAGCATATCTTAGTAAGCATTTAAGAGCATATGGTGGATTAGGAGAATATAATAATTATAAAATTGGTAGAGTACTTAGAGATATAACTTTTAGTGGCAAGGGTTTTGTTGACAAACCAGCAAATCCTGATAGTATAATATTTACAAAACATTCATTACCCAATTTACAGACAGAAAAAAATAACAATTTTTCAGAAAATAGTGTATCTAATGATCAGACAACCCCCGAAGTGGAGAACAATATTATGAATTTAGATCTAGAACCAGTTATGACAGAAGTAACCACAATCAAAACCAAGCTTGAAGCTATGGAAGGTTGCTCAGATCTCGTAAAAGAAGCTTATGCTTCTGTTGATACTCTTAAGGGAGCAAACATCGAACTAGAAGGCGTTTTAGCAGAAACAAGACAAGCTCTAGAGGAATCAAATCTTCAAAAAGAAGAAGCTGCTAAAAAAATGGATGAAGAGATGAAAAAGAAGCAAGAAGAAATGATGAAAATGAAAGCAGAACTCGACAGCGCTTTAGAAGCTATCGCTGCTTATAAAATGAAAGAAGAAGAAATGGCCAAAAAAGAAAAGAAAATGAAGAGAATGGCCGCTCTTATTGAGGCTGGTGTAGAATCAGAATCGGCAGATGCTACAGCAGAGCAATTCAATGAATTAAATGACGAACTCTTTGCCACAATGACATCACTACTCGCTGCTAAAAAATCTTCTATGAAAAAAGAAGAAGAAATGATGATGAAAAAACCAAAGGCTTCAGAAAACACAGACACATCTGTGCTAGAAGAAGTTGAGGTTACAGAAGCCGAAGTAGAACTAGGTGTTGGCGGAGAGCAAGAATCCGTCGTTGACAACACTCGTGCCGAATTGGTCGAATTCGTATGTGCCAGACTAGGTAAAAAACTTAATAAGGGAGAATAACATGGCTCTTAAACCAGATCGTATTGAATTATTAACAGATATCTCTTTCTTCATGAATACAACCGCAGAGCGTGGCGGTGTAGTTTCAGCTGTAACTATGGGTTCTGGCGTCTCTATGGACGACTCTAATGCTGTAGCAGCATATGCTGCTGTTGCAAGTGGTGCTCGTCCATTAGGCGTTTTGCTAAATGATGTTGTTAATCTGGATCTAACCAGACAGCACATTAATTGGCACAAAGATGAAGTTCAGGTTGGCGGTAAGGTTACTGTTCTACGTAATGGACAGGTTACAACCAACAGACTAGTTGCTAGTATTACCCCAGCTGCTGGCGCGCCAGCTTATGTTGGTGCTAGTGGCCTAATTGGTACATCAAGCACAAACGCTGTTCAGGTTGGTCAGTTTTTAAGTGGCGTTGACGCAGACGGTTACGCAAAAGTTTCAATCAATATTGCTTAAGCTTTATTAAATTATTAAAAGGGAGAAAAACATGGCAGGCAACAATCAAGTATTTCAACCAACACCAGAATTAACAGATCTTCTTGTTCGTTCTGGCTCGTTACAAAGAGAAGAGGCTATTTCAGCCAATGCTGAATTCGCCAAAGCTCTTGAACTTCCAATTCGTCAAGGTATCCTAAGTGGTGATATCCTCGACGGCATTTTCGAGCCAATCACATTAGCTCAAAGTGCAACTCCAGAGTTTCCACTAGACTTCCTAGCTCCTGGCACCGAAAAGGACTTTGTGGCTTACACAATTCCTAATCACGGCTATATTCCAGAGCGTCATGTTGAAGGCGATTATGTCATGGTTCCAACCTATGATATTGGCGCCTCGATTGACTATCTCCTAAAGTATGCTCGTGATGCTCGTTGGGACGTTGTTGGTCGTGCTATGGAAGTTCTAGAAAGTTCGTTTGTTAAGAAGATGAATGATGACGGATGGCACACACTACTAGCTGCTGGTGTTGATCGTAACATTGTTGTTTACGATAGCGATGCTGCTGCTGGTCAGTTCACCAAGCGTCTAGTCTCCTTAATGAAGACTGTTATGCGTAGAAATGGTGGCGGTAATAGCGCCAGTAATAATCGTGGTATGTTGACTGATCTATATGTTTCTCCCGAAGCTATGGAAGATATCCGCAATTGGGGTGTTGATCAAGTCGATGAAGTTACTCGTCGTGAGATCTATGTTGCTGCTGATGGTACTCTTAACAGAGTATTCGGCGTCAATCTTCACGATCTTGATGAACTAGGTGAAGGTCAAGAATATCAACTATTCTACAGTGATGTTCTTAGTGGTTCACTACCAGCCAGCGATTCAGAAATCGTTGTTGGTCTTGATCTACGCAAGAGAGATAGTTTCATAATGCCAATTCGTCAAGAAGTTCAAGTCTTTGAAGACGATACTCTACATCGTCAGAAGAGAGCTGGTTTCTACGGATGGGCAGAACAAGGTTTTGCTGTTCTAGACAACCGCAGAGTACTACTTGGCTCACTCTGATCTTTACTACAATTGATCATTATAAAGAAAGCCGGCCTCTTGGTCGGCTTTTTTTATTTAGGTGTATTATACTTATAGAACAATAATCTTAAAGGTACTCTACTATGCCAGCAAGTAGATATGATTTTTCTATTGAGCAAGGGTCTTCCTTTAGGATGTCTCTTGTATACAAAGATGATCTTGGTAATCCTATTAATTTGACCAATTATTGTGCAAGATTAACTTGGACCACAAGCAAAGGAGTTGTTCAAACTTTTACAACACTGAATATAGATTATAGTACATATAAATTTACTATAGAACCTGTTATTGGTAAAATAACACTATTAATACCATCCTCGGTAACTAATGGTTTTACTTTTGAAACAGCCAAATATGATTTGGAACTACAAAGTGGTGATAATTTATATGTTGGTGGTGGTAAGTATACTACCAGATTAATATATGGCACTATAACTATTTTACAGAGGTATAGTGGTAATGATACCGCATTGGTGTGCGCATAATGAGTACAACAATACAAATTACAGAATCTGTTAATTTATTGGAGATAGAAACATCAATATCAAATACTGTTAATAATTTGGAAATTGAATATTCAGAAATTAATAATATTGAAATTAATTCTGGTTTTACAGCATCAATTGTTTACGCTAGTGATGTTATGGGATTAAGTAATTTTATAGATAATTTTATGGATAGTTATAATATAGACTGTGGTTCGCCGTAGCATTCCTAACAAATAATGGAGATTTAATTATGCCAGTTAATACAAGATTACAAGTAAGAAGAGGAGCAGCAGCATCGTGGACAAGCGCTAATCCTACATTATATGCTGGCGAAGTCGGATATGAAACAGATAGTGGTCGTTTTAAAATAGGTGATGGAACTACAGTATGGTCTAGTTTAGATTACAATGCTGTTGTGCCAACAGGATTTTTAGCTGGCAGCGGTATTGGCGTTAGTGTTGCTGCTGATGGTAGCACAGTTACTATTTCTTCTACTAATTCAATAGTTGATGCTAATACTCTAACTGGCTTAACAGAATATATTCAAGATATTATTGGATTAAGTGGTATCGCTGCTGGTAGTGGTATTGGTGTGAACTATAACGATTCCACAGGATTGACCACAATTAGCTTAAGTGATCCAACAATACAAGTTGCTGATATCACAGATCTTACATCATCCGCAACAGAACTTAATTATCTAGATGGTAGTATTCCCGGAACAGGTGTTGCCGGTAAGGCAATTGTATTAGATGCTAATCTAAACATAACTAATCTTGGTAATGTTAGCACAACCGGAACATTAACTATTGGTGGAAATCTTATTGTTAATGGTACAACCACTACCGTTAATAGCACCACAGTTACCGTTGACGATGCTATATTCACCCTGGGCGGAGATACTGCACCAGGAAGCGACGATAATAAAGATCGTGGTATAGAATTTAGGTATTTTAATGGAAGCGCAAAAACTGGATTTTTCGGCTATGACGATAGCACCGGTAAATTCACATTTATCCCTGATGCTACAAATAGTAGCGAAGTATTTAGTGGAACTAAAGGTGAGCTAGATGCTAGTCTTGATTGGAGTAATATACTTAATAAACCAGATCCAATAGTTACTGTTAATTTAACTGGAGACGTAACCGGTAGTGGTAATGCAACACTAACAGATCTTGGTAATGGAACTATTAACATCTCTACTACTATAGGATCCAATAGTGTTGCTCTGGGTACAGACACAACTGGTAATTATGTTGCTAGCGTTACAAACGGTAGCTATATTACTGGTGGAGATGGTGGTAGTGAAGGAGCAGCTTTAACACTAGCTGTAGATGCTACTACAACTAATACTGGTAGTAAGGTTGTGGCTAGAGATGCTAGCGGTAATTTTGAGGCTGGTATTGTGACCGCTAGTGGGCTAACCGGAGTTAATAGTAGTAATCCTGTGGTTATTAGCTATGCTACTATTGATGGGGGTTCGCCATAATAAATTAATTATATTGACAATTTTATTATAGCATCATACTATAATATGCTA
>Ga0208974_1000341_pt1 | contig 20251 bp, 18 predicted proteins | sample GreLakmeER15MSRF_FD_187699 | JGI IMG/M metagenome (GOLD analysis project Ga0208974, IMG submission 187699) | Freshwater lentic microbial communities from great Laurentian Lakes, MI, USA - Great Lakes metaG ER15MSRF (SPAdes) | ecosystem: Environmental > Aquatic > Freshwater > Lake | place: Great... | reverse complement strand
CCAAAGGCTTCCTTCCTCCCCGTATGAACACCACACAGCGTGACGCTATAGCATCACCTGCCACTGGTCTTGTCATCTACAACACCACTACACTTGCTGCCAATGTTTACAATGGTACTAACTGGGTAGGATTAGGTGGAGGCGTAATAGCAATAGGCGATACAATTACATCAGCAACGGCAGGTTCAGTATTATTCGCAGGTGCAAGTGGTGTACTTGCTCAAGACAATGCTAATTTCTTTTGGGATGATACAAATAATAGGTTAGGTATTGGTAAAAATAGTCCAGCAAATATACTTGAATTACAAAAAAACCAAAATGCTGTTACAAGCATCATAATAAATAATAAGACAGCTGGTACAGGGTCAGCAGCAGTAATTGAAATAAATAGTGACGGTGCAAATGCTCTTAATCTTGGCAAGTACTCATCATCGACAAACACTTACAAAATTATTACTGCCAATGATTCGTATTTAGGAAACTTTTTTAACGGAGATATTGCAATATTGAATGATTTTGCAACAGGAAAGATAAAGTTCGCAGCAGGTGCGTCATCAACTGCACAAGCAACTTTAACCGCAGCAGGTCGCCTCTTGTTGGGAACAACTACGGAGAGTACGTATTTACTTGATGTCAACGGAACTGCGAGGGTGAGTGGGGATATTAGAACGCAAAACGGAACTACATATACAGACCTAACGGCAGATGCTACAAGTGGAAAAATACTTCAAGCATTAATACCCGCTACATATGATTTATATGTTTATATGAATAGGACATCTGTTTATGGTGGAGGTGGTGTCCATTTAACAAGACAAAATCTTTCATCGGGAACTCTTACAAGTTACGCTGATTTTAATGTAGGAAATTTTTATAGTTCTTCTGTAAGTACAAGGAATATAAATATTAAAACTTACGGAGGTACTTCAACAGATGATAAAATACTTACATTATATACAGATGGTACGTCACAAAATCAAGCCTTTACAAGATTTTGGGATGCAGGAGGTTATGGATATATAGCAACATTTGGTATATCATCAAAGACTGGACATAATATTCGTGATTTTGATTTTAGGATGGAAGGTGCAGACCTTGATGCAGGAACTTTAGTTTATAGAGCATTTGGGACAAGTAAGAATTTTGGTTTTGGTTCAGCATCCGATGTAGCATCAGCAGCAGTACATATAACATCAACCACCAAAGGCTTCCTCCCTCCTCGGATGACAAGTACTCAACGTACTGCCATCTCATCTCCTGCTGTTGGTCTCATCGTATATCAAACCGATTCGGTTGAAGGAACATACGAGTACACAAGTACAGGTTGGAGGATTATCAACGCTGCAGGTGGTGGTACAGGAACTGTTACAACAGTATCCGTAGTATCTGCAAACGGATTCGCAGGAACGGTAGCTAACGCAACCACAACCCCTGCAATCACAATCAGCACCACAGTAACAGGATTGTTGAAGGGTAACGGAACTGCCATCTCTGCAGCAACTGCAGGAACAGACTACCTGACTCCTGCTGACGAAGACTACTCAGTAACATCACAGACATCTAACTATACAGAGACTGTGACAAGGGGAACTAAAATTATTAAGTGCGACACCACTAGCGCTGGATTCACCGTGACGCTTCCAACAGCTGTGGGTAATAAGGCATTGTTGATCATCAAGAAAGTAGCTGGTTCGGGGGCATTGACGATAGACGGCAACTCCACAGAAACAATTGATGGTGGTACAACAGCAACAATAAACAAGGTGTATGAATCTATTACACTTATATCTGATAACACAAACTGGCAAATAGTATAACATGGCATATAATCCTAATAATCCAAACGGACAAGCAACGAGTGCTAACAGTGCGCCAGTGGTATTGGCATCTGATCAATCAGCAGTGCCTATCTCTGACAACGGGGGAAGCCTTACCGTGGATGGTAGTGTCACTGTGAGTGGTACTGTTACCGCCAACGCAGGTACAGGAACTCAGAACGTATCCGTACAGAACGCATCCATCCCTGTCACAGACAACGGTGGAAGTCTTACTGTGGACGGGACGGTATCTGTATCTAACTTCCCTGCTACTCAGCCAGTAAGTGGACCATTGACAGACACTCAACTTCGTGCAACAGCAGTCCCTATTAGTGGAACGGTAAGTACTGGACTAACGCAGCCTTTGACTAATACAGAGTTAAGGGCAACAGCAGTACCTGTATCGGGTACGGTAACTGCAAATGCAGGAACGGGAACGATGAATGTAAGTGTACAGAATGCATCTATACCCGTAACGGATAATGGAGGAAGTTTAACTGTAGATGGTACAGTTACTGCCAACGCAGGTACAGGAACATTTAACACGTCTGACGCTAACGCTGTTGGACAGTCTTCAGCAACTGCTGCTCAAAAGGGTTACCTAAGTCTTGCAGGAGCTACAGCTACTCTTCCTACATATACGGCTGGTAACACCAACGCAATGACCATGACTACAAGTGGTCTACTTAGGGTGGATGGTTCTAATGTCACACAGCCTGTGTCTGGTACTATAACGGCAAACGCAGGTACTGGTGCTGCTCCCCATAACTTTGGATTGACAACTGTACATAAGGATGGTGAGTATACCACGGCACAGACAACTACTGCACTATGGACACCAACAACAGGAAAGAAATTTGTAGTTACAGATATTACTATTTCTACGGGTGGTACTACATCGGGTATAGTAACTGTTTTTGATTCTGCTGCTGCTACTGCATATTCAGCAGGTACTACTCCTGCAATATTTAGGGGTGAGTTTGCACCATCAGCAACTGCAAAGCCGGGTGCAGTAAAATCATTTAATGTTCCTTACTGTTCAACAACGGTAAACAACAGGCTTCATGTGACAACATCGGCAGCTATGACTGTATACATTCAACTTAACGGATATGAAATCTAACTATCATGATAACAAAACAAATATATTTAGTAGAAAAGGTAAACAACGGTGATGCTACAGTAAGTATGATTGCAGAATTATGTGTTTACGTAGATGGACTATTTAGTCACCATGACTCTAGGAGTCCCTTTACGTTTCCTGATACTATGACTGACCAAGAAATCATTGACTTTCTGTGGGAAACAGATTACGCTAAATATTTATAATGGCAATAGGATTTAGAGCAAGCGGAGCGTGGGTAGCCACAACAGCTAACCAAACAGTCACTATACCAGCAGGTACAGTGGCAGGTGACCTTATGGTTATGTTCTATGGTACTAAACCATTTAATGACGTACCGACAATTGACCAGTCTTGGAATAACGCAGGTGCTGCAACAGATGGAACAGTAGCAGCTGGTAATGATGTGGGTTCTATGCAAGCCAGAATATTCTGGAAGATACACACGGGTACAGAGACCAACCCTACGGTAACTAATGCTACCAATAACGTATCCAGTGTTGTAATTGTTTCCTTTAGTAAAGACGCTCTTAAGAACTGGGATCTTGCGTTTGGTGGAGGTGGTGATGCCACAGCAGGTACGGGATTCTCTGCAGTCACCCCATCCTTAGACTTAGCTACAAATGACTTCGTGGCTTCTTTTATAACGACACGATCTGACGCTGGTACAATAGGAACCTTTACAACTACTGCTGCTGGTATGACTTTTGGCACGTTTGTGAGTCAACCTGCTGCAGGTTTTGTAACCGCTTCTGGTGGTGACATGTCGGCTAGGGCAGGTTACAATACTATAACAGCAGGCACAGCTACAACAGCTGTTACAGTGGCTGCCACCTTAGGAGCTGCTCACACGGGTAGTATGTTCTTAGTAAGGATGAGAGAGGTAGATCCTCCGTTGTCAGAGATCTTTGATCCCTTTGGAACACTTGGATTCTTTGGATTATAAAAAACAAATATGAAGGTACTATCGGATATACTACACAAGGCTGGGATACTTAAGGAAGGTGCTGAGGCTTACAGCTCGGGGGGATACTCTGTTCTTGTAAGAAACTCAACCACTCAAAGATTTGAGACGGTAGCTTCAACTGCGTTTGCGAATATCTATACAGCGGATGGTACACTGACAGGGAATAGGACTGTGACGAGTGGCGGTTATAGTCTGACTTTTACATCAAATGTTCAGACAGGATTACTTGGAGTTAATAGGGCATTTGCGAGCAATGTAGGATTATATTTAAAGGGTAGCGGCACTACGTCATCAACATACAATTTGCTTGGAACAGATAGTACAGGGGCAAACTTATATACATTTCTTGATGATGGAACATTGTGTATTGGCGGTGTAGCAAAAAGCGGAACATCAAAACTTCAAGTAACTAATGGCAATATATCAATTCTTGGTAATGGTAATTTTTATGAACTAAACAATTCATTAGGTGCGGGTATAAAGAACAATAGCGGAGATTTTTATATTGATGCTATTTCTGCAACTGCAAACATTTATTTAAGGACTGGTTCATCACCAACAGAACGTGCGAGAATAACCGCAGCGGGTCGCTTATTGTTGGGAACAACAACAGAGAGTACGTACTTACTTGATGTCAACGGAACTGCGAGGGTGAGTGGGGCAATGACATTAGCGAGTTCACTTACGTTTACAACTGGGGGTTCAAATATTGTTGGTCCAGTAGGAACTGCACTAACCATTTCTTCATCTGTAGTATTAGATTTTACTTCCCCATCATTTAGGCTTTATACTTCTTATACATCGGGAGGTGTTTCCAATGCTGCTTTTATTAATACGCCACAACTATACATAGGTAATGGAGTACCTACATTCAAACCATCTGCTTTTTTAGAACTTGATTCCACTACCAAAGGCTTCCTCACTCCTCGGATGACTACTGCTCAACGTGATGCCATCACCTCTCCAGCAACAGGACTACAGGTATACAATACTACCACTAACACCAATGACTTCTATAATGGAACTGCTTGGGGAAGTGTAGGCGGTATGGTAATAGGAAATACAATAACATCAGCAACAGCAGGAAGCATATTATTTGCAGGAACAAGTGGTGTACTTGCTCAAGATAATTCAAACCTATTTTGGGATGATACTAACAATAGGTTAGGAATTGGGAAAGATACTCCTTCTCAACCATTAGATTTATTATTTAATAATCCATCAGCATCTGCAACTGGAGTTATTGTTAAAAATACTAATTCAAGTGGAAGGTCAACATTTTTTATATATAATGATAATGATGAAGGTGGTTCTTTTGGAGCTTATGGAACAGCCTTTGGTGCAAGTGCTTATAGAAATAATTTTGGAATAGGCGCGACAAAATCATTAATATTCGGTAGTGATGCAGATATAGGGTCTGGTGGCACTTCAAAAATATCATTTGTAACAGGAGGATATACTAATTCCGCTGCCATGACCCTCACCGCAGCTGGTCGGTTGCTATTGGGGACAACTACTGAGAGTACGTATAAACTTGATGTCAACGGCACTGCGAGGGTGAGTGGGGATTTAACTATTAGAGATTCTGGGAGTAGCAGTAATGTATTTATATTTAGCTATAACGCAGGAACAAGTTGTGGAACAATTGAAGCATCAACAACTGGTATTGCTTATCGTAATCTTGTATTGAATCCAAATAATTCATCAAATGTAGGTATTGGTATCACACCAACAAGAAAACTTGATGTTAACGGAACATCAAGATATTTAGGAGAAATCTTTGTAAATGATGCATCTGCAAGCACAACAACCCAATTACTATATTTAAAAAATTCTACTGGAAATAGCACAGGAGCAGTTTCACAATTAACATTATTTAGGGATGGTATAAGTGGTATCTCTTATGGTTCAATTGTTAGATTTAATCAAAAAGCATATTCAAATCCCATTTCAGCATCATTTACGCAGTTAGATATTACTATGTCTGATGGTGCTACTGAATCAGCAGACACTACTCCATTGTCAATTAGGGGAACTGGAATAGGTATAAACAATACATCACCTGCTGCATCAGCAATGCTTGATATAACATCAACAACCAAAGGCTTCCTCCAACCTCGGATGACCACTACTCAACGTGATGCCATCACCTCTCCAGCAACAGGACTACAGGTATACAATACTACCACTAACACCAATGACTTCTATAATGGTACTGCTTGGGCAAGCAATGCCGCTGGTAATATATACACCACTGATGGGACATTGGCGGGGGATAGGATTATTACAAGCAATGGGAATAGTCTTACTATATTAGGTGGTAAGGAAGCAGTTGCAGACCAACAGATAGGATTAGTATTGCAAGGTTCTGCTACTACAAAGGAGAATGTAGGTTTTGCAATTAACAATACATTTACTGGTTCTGCATATTATAATTTTTGGGTCTATAAAAATGGTAATTTTTATATAAGAAATGCAACTGATGGAAGAAATGCTTTTCTAATTCAAAAAGATGGTAATGTTCAAATTGGGGCAACAAGTATAACGGGAACGTTAGGTAATAATTCATCGCTTAATATAGGTGGTGGTATAGCAACAACGGCAGGAATTAAAATATTTGGGAATATTAGTCCTGCAACGGGGAATGGTCTTGAATTATATTTTAATACGAATACTTCATACGTTTACTCTTTTGACAGAGATACTTCAACTTGGAGAGACTTACAATTTGCTGCTTCAGCAACAACATTTAGAAGCAATGGTTCTACATCAATGACCCTCACCGCAGCAGGTCGCCTACTTTTGGGGACAACTACGGAGAGTACGTACTTACTTGATGTCAACGGAACTGCGAGGGTGAGTGGAGATATCACACTACAAAGCGGTTCTCAAAAAGAGATACTTTATAGTGGACAAGGGATAAAAATAAGGCATACTCTAAATGGTAATGGAAACAATATAATACTTGGATGGAGTGGTGCAGTTATTGACACAGAATCGACAACGCAACGTAGTATAATTTTAGGTTTTAATAATAGGGGGAATGTTCCATCAAGTTCAATCATATTATCCAATGACACAAATTTAACTGGATATACAGGAACACAGGTTCTTCAAGTTATTGGTGGAGGAATGACGCTTAATTCATCAAGCGATCAAGGCGGAACTTATGTTGCAAGTAGTGGAACAGTTGGTGGTGCCTTTGCTGGAATATTTGCTTCTGACTTTGGGAATGGGGAATTGCCTCCAGTAGGCACAGCAGGGTCTACAATAATAGGCGCAGGAGTAAATAACCAAACTATAAACAATCCTAATATATATTTGGGACAATGGGGTTCAGACGATGGACTTCCAAGTTTTTCAAGAAATGTTTTTATTTCTACTACTAATGGTGTTGGAACAAATGTAGAAGGATATAATTTAGTTTTTTCAAGTGGAAGGTCTACAGGAAATGCTACTTCAAAAGATATAATATTTGCTACATCTACAGCAACCACATCCGGAACAACTCTTCAGTCTCTCACACAGAGGGTATGGATTAAGGGTGAGAATGGGAATGTGGGAATAAACAATAATAATCCTGATCAGAAGCTTTCTGTATCTGGTAACTCGCAGATTACTCATGCATACACTCATGCAGCAGGTATATACACTAGCGGTTTGTCATCATTTGCTGACGTAACCACAGGTTCTTCTCCAAGCTATACCTCTGGAATGTTCTACGGTGCGTTTAACTCATACTACAGAAATCAGTTCAGCGCTAACGCAACAATACCAAACAGCGCAATACAAGCCTCTCAGTTTAACGGCACTCAGATTACATTCGTAAACTCTGGCACTGCAATTACAATGACGCAGGCAAGTGGTATTAGAGCATACGCTAATCAAATCCTACAGTTCTCTTTTGAAAGCGTACAGGCCACATGCTCGGTGTCACACGTTGCAGGGATTCAAATACTTGCGCCATACTACCAAGGAGCAAACAACCCTACAATAAGCAACTACTACGGACTAGTCTTAAACGACAGCTCTGAGTATAGCACAACGCTTACTGTTACAAACAGGTGGGCAATATACCAAGACGGAGCGTCAGATAACAACTACTTCAAGGGTAAGGTTGTGATAGGAAGCACGAATACTGTTGGTGTCTCACCCTTAAACGTGAAAAATCTCCCTACTTCAGCAACTGGTCTAGCCTCTGGAGACATCTGGAACAATGGGGGAGTCTTAAATATAGCTTAACAATTAAAAACAAATACAATGGCAAAGCAAATTCAACCAGTATCAATCTGGACAGCATCAGGAGTAAAGTCAGCAGTACAGCTCTCCGCAATCATCATCAACGACAACCTGTCAAGTTCCGCCACCTTCTACTACGAGTTGAAGGCAGCTGACGTGACCACCCAAGATGGTGAAGGTAATGACGTGGTAACCCCCGGAGCAACCCTCCAAAACGGTAACTGTTCCATGGGTGGATCAGACTACCAGAACTGGGATGACTCTAACGATGCAGCCTATGCTTTCGTAGCTGGGGCAATCGGAGTCACCATAATCTAGGGGGTTTTTTTGGTAAGTTTTGCTAAAGTCCTTAGTAACTTTGGCTAAATAATTTATCATGATTGATTTTACCAAACATTTAGTAGGGCTCGATGGCATCGCTGTTAAGGACATTGATAGCAAAGAAGTAACACTCGGCAAGCTTTTGTCCGGTCAGCTGGCATCAGCCAACAAGGGAGACGCATTGAAGCTTTTCACATGGGCACAGAAGTGCTTTAATGGGGAGAAGCTGGAACTGGACCCAAGCGATACCGCAACTCTGAAGGAGTTCATCAAGAGCAACGAAGCTTTGACGGTACTTGCTAAGGCTCAATTACTTAGCGTTTTCAAAGATTAACTATGGCGAACACAGTCGTTGAGAGTAAGATTAAAGCATATCTAACCCCCGGTCTGATAACATGTTTCGGAATGATTTCTTGGACATTGATCGATGAGATACGCACTGACGTGAAGTCGCTACTGGCGGCAAATGCTGAGGTGCAGGTAAAGATCCAGAATCTTGAGAAGAGGATGGACGGGATAGAGAATGTGGTATACTACTCTCAGCGACTGTTTGCTACTAAACCAGAAGAAATAGATGTCCCAAAAAGAGATAAAAGATAGGTTCACCTACAACTGGAAGACTAGCGTGGTCGGCCTCGGCCTGATCGTATCTGCTGTCGTCAGTGTGTTCACCTCTGGCATTACATGGGTTGACGCCATTGTACCTATATCGCTTGGACTGGGATTCATGTTCTCGAAGGATGACTGGATAAACAAAATAATAAAATGAGATACCTGTGGTTTCTTTTGCTACTCGGATGCAACCCTGTTAAACAGGTGCTAAAGAATAAAACCAAGTTTGACTTGGTAGCAGAGGAAGTTGTCAGGAGAGGTTACTGTGTTAACGACACGGTAGTAATAGAAAAGATTAAGGATTCTGTTGTTTATAAAGACTCTATTATAGAGAGGATCATCAACGTTCCGTGTAAAGACTTCGATACAACCATTGGCAGAGCGAGGATTAAGGTCAGCTCGGGGGTATTGACATACACCGCCAAGGACTCAGTAGTTCTAAGAGTCCGAACCATAACCAATAACATAAGAGACAAGAAGCTTGAGGAGATCCTGAAAGGGGACATCTCCAATAAGGACAATATAATTCTAGACTACAGGAAGTCAGTTCTCGATTTGCAAACTGCGAACAAGGATGTGAAGTCTGATCTGGCGTGGATGAAGTTTAAGCTGTGGGGATTGATCGCACTGATAGTTGCGTGGACTATAGGCAAGTTTTATTTTAAAAGATACTTAACAAGATTATAATATGGCACTCTTCAAGGTAGTAAAATCAAGTGACGGTAAGCATGCATGGCAAGCTACCGGGACCAACCCGAAGACGGGTCGGGAGGTTACCCTTAAAGGAGGAGAAGCTAAGCATCGTGGCAAGTGGGGGACTAAGGGCGGTAAGTCCGAAGGTCAGGTTAAAAGCTACTTCGCAAGGCACGCCAAGAACGACAGTCCCAAAGGTTACATCAACGATAAGAACTGGAGAGACGGATCACAAATCGGAAAATCCGTGAACATACCCAATAATAGATTCTAATGGACATCAAAGTAATACATGATACTATTCTCTACTACCTCAACAAGGAGCAGAACGGGTATGTCACACACGAAGAAATAGATCAGGTGTTGGACAAGGCGCAGCTAACGCTGTTCAACCAGTACCACACTAACCCACGTCTCCCTGCTCAGGTTCAGGCTTCCCTCTATGGAGAGTCTCAGAGGATCGATGACGCACTCAGTCCATTCAAGGCGAGGCACACGTTTACAGGGGGTGGTTCACCAGTCAATATTACTAGTGGCGGTGTGGTAACCATGCCGTCTAACTATATGCACTTGCTGTCTATGTTCACCACAGTATACAGCTCCACACTAAGCAGGAACGTTTACTCAGCTGTTCAGGTGTTGAATGAGGAGGAATTGATTGAGAGGCTTGAGTCTCAGGTCATCCCGGTAAGTATCGATGATCCTATCGCCATCATGAATGCCAGCAACCAGATCCAGTTGTTCCCCGAGCAGGCACAGTCTGGAGGAGTCTACTACTTCAGAAGACCAGTTGCTCCAGTGTTCGCATACACACAGTCTGGAAGGACCGTATCATATAATCAAGGCGGATCTACGCAGCTCGAGTGGCGAGATATGGACATCAACAATGTTATCAGCATTGCTCTTTCATACTATGGTCTCAACCTTAGTTCTCAAGATGTAATGCAGTTTGCTCAGGTTAAAACTCAAGAAGGACAATGACAACTAAATTTAAAATAGCCGAGAGCATACAGAGATTGCTAAGGGGAAATCCTATCATCTCTGCACGCATACACATCAACGACATCAAGCTGTTGATTGAGCAGGTTGCTAATCAGCTGTTAAAGGCTGACTACTTCGCTGTCAATCTACCGGAGGGTGATACCATTCCGAACAACTGCATGGTGTTCACCTACGACAATGTTGCTGTTACTACATATAAGACTACTAAAAGTAAAGCTAAGCTGCCTAGTATTCCTATTAGTCTGCCGAGGAATATGGGTGTTCTCCATGTATCGAAAACAGATACGATTGATGAACCCTTTATTCCGATTCCTACGTCACTGTATGGGATTATAAAACCGCAGACACTTCTAGGAGATCTGAGTGGACTGATTGGTTACGAGGTTATCGGAAGTGATATTGTGTTTACTAAGAACCTTCCGGGTTTGAGTATCAACAGTGTATTCATCAGACTGGTTGGTGTTGACCTGTCACAGGTTAGCGACTACGACATACTGCCACTGTCATCTGATATGGAAGCACAGGTAGTACAATCTGTTTATGCAATTCTTGTACAGACACCGCCTGCGGACAAGGCACAAAATATTAATGACTAATGAAGCTATACACTCTTGACAATATAGTTCGCTCAGCACTGGCAGATCGGGGGTATCCTATGCACTGGTATCTCCAGTTCCTACAGTACGGTATCGATGCATTCCGTATGCTGAACTTCGATGTTCTTCAGAATGTGAAGAGCGTAAGGCTTCCTGTTAATTCATACAAGGCGGTAACCCTACCGTGTGACTACGTTGACTATATAAGAGTCGGTAACGAACTGGGTCAGTACCTCAATCCGTTTGGTGAGAAGAGGGATTCCTTTAACAGGTTAAATAAGTTTGATACAAGCGGAAACAAAATACCTTATGGAGACATCGAAGCCGACACTGGTGCAATACCTAGTAACTGGGAAGGATTCTGGTATTCTAACTATACTAACGACAAGGGAGAGCATCTTGGAAGAATGTTCAACAATGTTGCGTCTTTTAGAGATTCATTCGTTATCCTCAGAGAGAGAAGCGAGATGCAACTAGATGTCGGTTACACTGGTACTGAGATCGTGCTTGACTATATCACTGACGGTGTATCGTCCGATGCAACTACAACAATTCACCCATACGCTATCGATACTATTAAGGCATTCATCTTCTATAAAATGAAGGAGCACTCAAGAGCATACGGTGTAGGTGAAAGGCAGATCGCCAAGGATGACTTCTACAACCAGATGAGATTACTCAAGGGTAGGATGAACAGCATAGACATCAATGACATCAGACGTTCGTTAGCTAAAGGTTACGGACCAACAACAAAAAACTAAATGATTAGTAAGAAGCTATTTCTTAAAGGCATCAACCAAGATGACAGTCACTCACTCGTGGAAACGAATGAGTACCTGAATGCGTTGAACCTTAGGTTCACTACCAGTGAGAATGGTAAGGTGGGACAGCTTGCAAACATTGAGGGTAATGTTCTCAAGAACAGCACCGTCAATTCAGTTGGAGCATCCATCACCTTCACTCTTCCTGCAGGAGTCAATACAACTATTGGCGCCATTGAGGACACACCCAATAAGAGGATCTTCTTCTTTAACAATAACGTCAACGGTGCGGTAAGTGCTGACGGCATCTACTGCTACGACAACGGTATCATATATACGGTCCTTCTTAACACACAAGTGGAAGGCGGACTTGGATTCAATAACAACATTCACTCGGTTGCGATCATCGACAACCTGCTGTACTGGACTGACGGTGACAATCCTCAGAGGAGGATCAACGTAGAGGCTGGTATTAAGTTGAATCACCCCAGTTATACAACCAGTATAGCTCCGTACATCACACTTACTGTTGGCGCTATATCTAAAGGATCTGCCTACACTGATGGCACGTTTGCTAATGTTACTCTGACAGGAGGTTCCGGCTCGGGGGCAACTGCCACTATCGTAGTATCAGGAGGTTTTGTAACAAGTGTAAGACTAACAAACACAGGTACTGGATATTTATCAGGTGATGTTCTCAGTGCTGCACTCGCAGGTGGTACTGGATTCAGCTTCATCAACAGGGGTATTGAGCGTTCAGTTATAACACTGATCCGCAACCAACCTTGGGCGCCAATTACTACAATTAAGTCATTGGACTCAACATATGTAAACAACTTCATCAAGGGTGAGGCGTTTCAGTTTGCATACAGGTTTGTATATCGTGACTACGAGGTGAGTACATTCTCTCCTCTTTCAACTCTGTCAAACTACAACACAAAGACGGATACCAATAACCTAATCACAGTTACTATACCTACTTCACAGAAGATCACACAGGATGTAATCAGGGTTGAGGTTGCTGTAAGGTTCGCAGTTGGAGGAAAGTATTTTATTGTTAAGACATTCTCTGGAGATCTGTATCCACATAATGCTGGAACTGCTCTGTCGTTTAAATTCTACAACGACACTATTGGTATATCTGTAGATGACGTAAGTGCAACTAAACCTTACGACTCAATCCCTCTTAAGTCTAACACACTTGAGATCGCCAAGAACAGACTGTTCCTTGGAAATAACATTGACGGATACGAGACACCGAAGAGTACCTCACTAACCAAGAGTACCACGACAGGTTCATCTAGTCAGGTAAACGGAAGCTGGTGGAGAGTAGACTATGAACCGTTCACTGGAGGAGGTAGTGTGTTCACTCTTTATGTTGTGGATATTCAAGGTATCACCGCAAGTGGTTATCATAGGATATCCCCCGAGCAGACCACTCCTCCCGGAACTGGGTCTGTTAACTATACTGGTATTAATACCACACTCTACAGGATTGGAGGTGACTTCACTGATATAAAAAACTATATAGACTCAGTATACGGACCATCATACATAAGGAATTTCTCATTCGAGGATGTAGCAACAATCATTAACGTACCGTCTGGTCAGATCACAGGACTGGCTGGACAGAGGGCATTTAAGAGTGACTCCTCTTACAGGCTTGGAGTAGTTTTCTATGATGAATCTGGAAGGAAGTGTGGAGTTATAACTAATGACGATCTTGATGATGACGGTAAGCCAAAGCTTAAGGCGGTAATTCCTGACAGGGCATTTAGCACTGTGTCATTTATAACAGACATTAATTGGAGTCTTGATAACGTCAGCTCAACTACAGAGATCCCAGTATGGGCAAAGTACTATTCAGTATTGCTCACTAAGTCTTTAAGGACGTCTTTTTTTGTGCAGCTTAAGGCTGATGGATTTGCATACATATCTAAGAACGCCACAACAGGTGAACTCACTCCTGCTCAGACTACGTACAATGCAGACTACTACGGTGTCGGTATTAATGTGAAGAGCATGTTCTCAAATGGTATCGGATACCAATACGAGAAGGGTGACATCATCAAGATATATAAGTCTGGAGTATCAACTCCCTTTATACTTTCTGTTAAAGATCAGTTCGGTAACTACGTTGTTGCAGACCTTGTTGACATTGGAGCTCTTACATCTCCAACATCTATCAGTGGTATCTACGAAATATATACACCCTACACTCAGAGCTTTAACGAGTTCTATTACGAGATGGGTGAGACATACGAGGTGTCCAGTCCGGGTACAGGGAACAGACAGTACTCAGTACTGGGTGGTTCCTTTAAGGGTGATGTAACTCTACTTGATAGGGGCATTACAGGAAGTACATACCTAGTTGAGGCGATGTCTCCAAATGATTTGTATTGGAAGAACTGGAACACAGACTCAGGTCGTGTTAATATAGTTATTGACGGAAAGGAAGTTCACAAGAAGACCAGTGTGTACTGGAGCAATGTGATCATACTTGGATCAGAGGTTAACGGATTAAGTACGTTTGATACTCTTGCTCAAACACAGCTACCATATGAGTTGAGCTCAATTAAAAAGCTTTCTCTAGTAAGCAAGGTTGAGTCAGAGGGAACCGTCATGCTGGGGATAGGTGAACAGGAAACTGCTTCACTGTACCTTGGCGAATCTCAGGTGTTTGACAACACTGGTAGTTCGTTCTTGGCGACTACCTCTGGAGTTATTGGTAACGTCAACATCATGCGTGGATCTTACGGCACGATCAATCCTGAGAGTGTGGTCAGATACCAAGGTCAGGTATACTGGTTCGATGCAAACAGAGGATGCGTGGTTGCTTACAGCACCAACGGTATCGTCCCGGTGTCGAACAATAAGATGTTCAAGTACTTCAAGAAGGTTGGTCAGGATGTTCTCAATAACGGACTGAAGGTGTATGGTGGAGTTGATCCCTATCATTCAGAGATCCTAATGTTCCTTCCAAGGAAGTCTGCAATACCTGCAGCACCAAGGCTGACAGACATGACCCTGTCTTCAAGCAGTTATAGTTTCACAACCGTGTCTACTCCTTCAACCATTGTGGTTGTGGGTGACGCATCATATTCATACACTGGTACAGCGGTCGGTCCTAATCAGGCAACGGTCACTGGATCTACAGGAGCTGTAACATTCTCCTATATTGGAACAGGGTCTACAACCTACGGTCCATCTGCTACCAGACCTACTCAGGCTGGCACATATTCGGTAACAGCAACGGTAGCAACAGATGGAGCATACGATGCTGCCACTTCATCACCGTTCCCGTTTGCAATACAGCAGGCTTTTCAGTTCGATGCTGACTACATGAGGTTGACCTATCAGTTTACTGACGGTATCGACCTTGATACTAGGACTAGGATCGTAACTCCTAACATTGGACAGGATGCTCAGACAAAGTATGTAGGATGGAGTGTACAGGCAGTTTGGCCCATTACAGGTGCGCCAATACTTGACTGGGGTGGTGACAATACTGGAACCGGATTCGAGTCTGTACTTGTCAACTTGGTTGCATTTAAAGCGGCATACCCATCAGCTACTAGTCTTGTAATTGACATGAGGGCGTTCTGGTTTAACACACTAGGTGTACAACCTGTTAACGTTTCAGCTGTGCTTTGGAAAGGTGGATCGCCAATCGAGCAGGGTCCTGCAGGAAGTCCTGCATATAGTTTCACAAACCCAACAGCTACCGGGATGTTTACCATAGCATCGGTTGGTAAGGTTGTAACACTGGCGCCAACTGTTGATAAGGGAGCCAGCTCGGGGGAAAGGGTGGCAACACTCACATACAACCTAGTTACTGGAGTAGGTTCATTTAACTCTAACGACACAACAACACCAAGCGTATGATAGACAAGGAAGCAATGGCAATCGTATACCTGAACATTAGTCCTGTCACACTGGTGGAGATCGATGGACTTTTCAATATCTACAAACATAATGTAGAGAACAGGTATATGGTCGTGAAGATGAACAATGACGACAGCGATGTCAGTCCAATATTCACAACAATAGAAGAATCAAGAGAATGGTCGCAACTGTAAACATATCAATCATTGAAGGTCGTGAGTACCTAGTATCTGCACCAGCCGGGGTTACTGTAAAGTACAATGGTGAACTGGTTACTAGCACGTTCATTGCTGTATCCAGCGTGAATCAGGTGCTGCTTGTTTCAGCGACATCTATCACTGGTAACGTCACTGTCACTGAGATCCTTCGCTCCTTCTATGAAGCCTATGATCTACAGGGTGGCGTGTGGTGCTATCAACCAGTACTAGATAAGTTCACCAGTCAGTACAGCTACAGACCTGAGTGGATGACTCTTGTTGCTAATAGGCTTGTATCCTTCAAGGGCGGCATGCCATACGTACACGACAGCAGTACGTACAATACTTTCTATGGTACTACGTACAACTCAGTGGTGGCATTCGTACACAACGAGGCAGGCAATGTAACCAAGGCATACGAGAGTATATCTATCGAGGGTAACACCCCAGACATACAACACATCAGGACAGAGGTTCCATATGTGCAAAGCTCAGACATCAGGGGTGGCGCTCTTAATGAGAGGACCAAACTAGCTGGTGAATTCAGGGTGAACGAGGGTGTCAGCTACGGGTCTATCCTCAGGGACAGGCTGTCCCCAAATACCACAGGTGCAGCTGACGAGAAACTCTACAAGGGTGACGCAATAAGAGGTGAAGTGGGAATGTTTCAGGGTGTGTTTTCCACGCCTTCCACAGCCAAGTTATGGAAATTTGTAAACATAGGATTCATCCCATCAAGGGGACATAATACTCAAAACGATCAATAATGCCACTACCATTTTTAATGGGCGCAGGTCTTGTCACTCAGGGATTGAGCAGCATCTTCGGTGCTGTTAAAGGCATTCAAGCAATGAAACAATCTAAGAAGATAAATCCTGACTACTACGCCTACGGAGACCAGCGACTTCAAGGTAATGAGAGTCCTTACGCCAAGCAGATGTTAGGGATGGCGCAAACACAACTCAATGCAAGGAGTCCATACGCTGCAGCTCAGCAGAGGGGTATCCTAGGCAGTCAGGCTAACGCTATGGCTGGCATGCAAAGAAACGTTACAGACCCGTCACAGGCGCTTGCAATGACTGCAGCACTACAGGCAAATACTGATCAGGCAATGTACAATCAGGGACTGCAGGAGCAGCAACAATATCAGCAAAGGTTTAGTAACCTAGCTGGTGCTCAGCAGGTCATGATCCAAGAGGGGGACAAGGTGTATAAAGACCGGATGAATAAGTTCATGATGGATCAGGAAAGGAAGGATAATCTTCAGCAAGCTGGTGCGCAGACACTGATGAGTGCTGGTTCTAGTATGGCATCTTCTCTGATTGGCTCATCAAGACTTCCCGGCGGTGGCGGATCATTTAAACAACTGTTTGGAAGAAAATAACTCTTAGATAAATATGCCAATAACTAGAGCATTACAATTTGATCAGACTCCTAATAGAATGCTTCTAGAAATAGGAGAGCAAGCTAGGCAAGATGAGATGATGCAGAGAAAGCTGCAGCAGGATAATTCTGAAAAGCAGTATCAACTATTGCAGCAGATTAATCCTGCAACCCTATATCCTAAGTTCGAGAAAGAGGTTGTTGATAAAACCATTGGTGGATTAGTTAGTGGTGTTGCGTCATATCTAAAGGAGAACTCTGGCGCTAGTTATGTGGATCTTCAAAATAAAATAAATGAACAGCTCAGTCCAGTTGCCGAATGGTCGGCAAGGGTTAAGACTGTAAAAGATACAATTAAGAATAACGTAGCATCTATTGGTGCTGACGAACCTTATGATAAGTCAAGGTTAATGGCGCTTGCCACAGACAGAGCGTTATACAAAACAGATGATCTTGGAAGAAAGGTATTGAAGTCTCCAGAGGAGATAGACATTGAAGCTGATTATGTAAGTATTGCCAAAGATGATGAGACCGTAATAGATCCATTCAAGGGTCAGGATAATGCACTTAAGATGGTTCGTGATGCTCCGCTTACAAAGTTCAACGATACAAAAACAGTTGAAACTCCTGACGGTAGGAAAACCACAACGACCGGGACGGTTAGTGAGCTGCCATTCTATCTTCAGAAAAAGGACGGACAGCTTGCTGTTAAGCAAGACGATAACGGATTCATAAACGAAACAGTATACTCTACTTTCTATACTAACCCTGCAACAAAGGCTTGGGTTAATGCTGGCGCAAAGGATGTAATGAGAAAGCTTGGCGTTCCTGACTCACCTGAGGCTAATGAATATTTCAAGAGGGCATACCTAACAAATTGGTTGGAGGTGCAAACAAAAGGTGAGCTTACGAAGGTTAATAAACTACTATACACACCGAAGCCAGCTGGGGTTACTGTTAACGTTGGTCAGGGCGGTCCGGGTGTTGACAATGGAAGGATGCCTGCATTCAAAAATCTACTTAGTGCGCTTAAGGCTGGTGAAGATCCGATGACATCAACCAAGATTGATAATAATATTAAGAACGCACTATTAACAATAGCTGACGAGAACGGAGTGTTCAGAGCGGCTAATATTAAGGTGACTCCTGATATGATCGATACAAAGATCGGGAAGGATGGATCTGTTGCTATATACAGTAAATCAACAGGTAAGCTTATTGCTGCTCTGTCTGAGCAAAGTTTTGATCAGAGAGTTAACGAAGTCGCTGGAGGCAAGTTCGTTGGAAGTGCAACAGTAGGTGGTAATCCAGATCCGACTACAAGTGGTAAGCAATACAAAGGGATAGATCCAAAAACTGGTAAAGCAATTTTCCAATAACATAACTTATGCCTGATTATATTATTGATACAACAAAGAGAAACGAATTAGATTCCAACATACGTGAGATGTTAAAGGCTGGAGCTACACAGGATGACGTGGTGAAATACGCATCCGACTTCGGAAGTATGTTCGGTAAAAAAAAAAATGGTATCACACCTTCTCAGGTTTCACCATCACCATCAGTTTCAATTGGCATAGATCCTGAAGAACTAAAGAAAAGGTACGAGAGGGTAAGTGGCGGTACTCAATACATAAACAATTTCATTGATCAAAGAAGAGCGGCAGACCCTATATTTTCAAGGTCTGCTTCTGACGTTCTTAGAACTGCTGCTACTTTAAACGACAAGGGTCTAAAGAGTGATCGTACATCATTGGTATACGACTTCCTTAGTAAGAACTCTGACATTGAAAAAAACGATCAAACAAGGGATTCGTTTATTAAAAGTCAATACTCAGGAGCATACTACTCCGAATCTCCAGATCTGATTAAAGAATACGGCAACTCTGATCTTAAAGATATAGTTACGCCTAGGCAGTTCACAGCGCTTAAGTCCCTGTCATTTGGCAGGCAATCAAAATACCTTGACACATTAAACAAGTTGAAAGACCCTTCAGTCTCTGATACTGAAAAACAAATCCTGAAACTTGAATTAGACAAGACTGGTATTGACATAGATAAAGATGCAGCATCGTCTATGTTTCAAGAAAACAATCAAGACTATGCAATCAAGTTGTTTGAGAAGTCAAAGGCAGACGAGCCTTTGATTGACGAGGAGATGCGGAGGATTGATTATGAGAACCCATATACACTAAGATCTTTTTCAAACATAATAAAGGGTGCTGTTAACAGAGGACTTGCAGTTGGTGGATCAGCAGATCTACTTACAGCAACTTCAAATGTGTCTGGTGTTGACGTTGAGAAACTTGCCAGTCTTCAGAAAGACCTACAAGAATCAAAGTCCAGTATGGCTTATCAGAACTTTAGTAATGACCCATCTTTTGATAACTTCAAGAAGAACCCAATAGGTATCATGCTGGAGCTCAGCCTTGAGAGTCTGGCATCTTTATATTCTCATGGTTCTACTAGGATGGCTGCAGGTGCTGGAACTGGTGCTGCTTTAGGAAGTGTAGTCCTCGGTATTGGTACAGCTGCAGGAGCATCTACTGGTGTTGTTGCTGGACTTGGTATGGCGTCTCTAAACCTAGAGTATTCATCAAAGATACTTGAGAGTCTATCGGCAATGGGTGTTAACACCACGGATGCACAGTCTCT
>Ga0208974_1000338_pt1 | contig 20470 bp, 42 predicted proteins | sample GreLakmeER15MSRF_FD_187699 | JGI IMG/M metagenome (GOLD analysis project Ga0208974, IMG submission 187699) | Freshwater lentic microbial communities from great Laurentian Lakes, MI, USA - Great Lakes metaG ER15MSRF (SPAdes) | ecosystem: Environmental > Aquatic > Freshwater > Lake | place: Great... | reverse complement strand
GTGGTAAAGGATTTGCAATCGAACGTGCTGGCAGTGTTATCCTAACAAATAAAACTTTATTCTCGCGCGACAAGCATATATGTGCTTACTGTGGTGGGCTCTTTACCAACAACAACCTGTCACGGGATCACATTGTTCCAGTTTCAAAAGGTGGTGAAAACGTATGGTCTAACGTAGTGACTGCATGCGTAAAGTGTAACACTCATAAAGGAGCCAAGTTACTTCATCAGTGCGGGCTTGAACTTCTATATGTTCCATACGCACCTAATCATTACGAAAACATGATCCTTCAGAATCGACACATTCTGGCTGATCAGATGGAGTACCTAAAGTCAGGAGTGCCAAAACACTCTCGTGTATGGAATTAATGCAACGGTGGCGGAGAGGCCCAACGCAATGGATTGCAAATCCGTAAAACCGTGAGTTCAAATCTCACCCGTTGCTCCAAAGTGATAAAAGAGCTATTTTTAGCCCTTATAAATCAACAACTTATGTGTACAAAATGCACCAGAATGAACGTTCGATGGCTCGATAGGGATTACCCTAGCTCGATGCCCTTCAAGATCACCTGATGCATTTTGAATACTAAAGGTTTAAGTTGACTGTTTTAGTCAACTATTAAATAACGGTGTACAATAAATCGTCAATTTGATAGAATAGCTATATCAAGTCAAACAAAGGAACTTAAATGGCTAGGAAATCTAAAGACACTGTAATCGTTATTGATGGCGTTAAGTTTACTCAGTGCGCTTATCGTGGACCAAAGAAAGGTCAAGAGACTTTTCCTCTTGACAAATCTAGGTACACTGTATGGGCTCAAACTGTGTCTAAATACACGCGCGGTACGCGTGGTGTTTTAGGAACCGTTGAAAGAGTTTAAAAATAACGGTGTACAATAAATCGTAGATGGTGTATAATCTCTATCTACTGCTGATAAAGCAAACGTTCTTTAAAAATTCTAAAAGTCCTCTCTAAGTCTACGGTAAATACGGAGCATGAGGCAAGTAAAGGTTGTTTCAAAACGCAACGCAGGACGCATTAAATGGACCTTGAAGGTCAGCCTGAAAAGGATGCACGTCAAAACGCCGAGCAGGAAACATTAAATGACCAAAGGTCAGCCATTGAGTTTGGTGGTTCTCTAAAAAACCACCACCATGCACGGTTCGTCTATCGGTTAGGACACATGCCTTTCACGTATGTAAGACGGGTTCGATTCCCGTACCGTGTACCATAAAGAAACACATTGCCCAGTACCGGTGAGGGCGGATGTTTAGTCATAGGCTGGAACCCTATGCATTCCTGAGTTTAATCTCAAGTCCAAACATCCGAGAAAACAAGAGTGAGCGGAGCAAACGCAATAGTCTCAGGAAGGGATTTGCCAGTGTGTTTCTTTATGGTAGAATCTCGTTACTATTTTCGTTAAAATAGCGTTTGATTAGCGATAGAGATCCGGTGGCAGAAAACCGTTAGCGAGGATCGCATCCTCAGGCTCTGATAGGCAGATTCTCAACTGCACACAGACTTTGAATAAAGAGGGATGGACAGAGTAACTGCTCAATTAAGGGCTGGCGTGGAACCCAGTAGCTTATCCTAATTTGGTGCCAAAGTGTTCATGGACGCACACGAGCTTGTCACGCTCGAAGAAGGGGATCGTTACCCCTTGGCACCGCCATAGTTTATTGCCCCGGTGACGGAATTGGTATACGTGTTGGTCTTAGAAACCAAATTTTAGGAGTTCGAGTCTCCTCTGGGGTACCAAGTTTTGTAAGTGCTAGCAAGTGAAGTCACGCTACGCTCAGTATTCTTCGAAGGTGCTGTGTAGTAAAAGGTCAATGGGTTCAACTCCCACTCTGCGGGAAACTGCAGAGGTCTGTAATGGTGACTGACTGGATGGATCCCAAGTAGCGTACCGAGTCCTGGTCGACCTTGTAAAAACAGGTGAATGGTGTCAATAACTATGGTGACACGACTTACAAATTCAATGTTGCTGAGGAAATTAATATGGAAGCGTGGCAGAGTCCGGTTTATTGCACTAGTCTTGAAAACTAGCGATCCTGAAGAGGGTCCGTGAGTTCGAATCTCACCGCTTCTACCAAGTTTATTATGCCGACGTAGCTCATCAGGTAGAGCAGCAGACTGAAAATTTGCGTGTGGTTGGTTCGAGTCCGACCGTCGGTACCAAGTTTATTATGCCCTTGTAGCTCAGAGGAAGAGCAAACGCTTGATAAGCGTTAGGTCGACATTTCGAAATTGTCCAAGGGTACCAAGTTTAGGGTGTTGCCCCCGTCGGCGGTCTGTAAAACCGTTACCTAAAGAGATGGGAAGTCAGGTTCGTGGAGCGTTACCATCAACACCCACCACGATTGGTTTGAATTCAGGCTTAGGTTTACTTAGAAGTTCATCAAGTTTGAATTCTTTAGAGTTAGTGTAAGACGCACGCTGTACGTATTTTCTTTGTGAAAATTTGTACAAGCGAGCAATTGCGGTGTTGACGTCTATCATGAAAATATTTATTCCCCAGTAGCACAGCGGTAGTTGCACTTGACTGTTAATCAAGGTGTCCGTGGTTCGATCCCACGCTGGGGAGCCAGTTTTAGAATCGGTTCAGCAATAAAAAACTTTTTATGGAAAAAAAGCAAAACGATTCTGTTGAATAATGCGTCCTTCGTATAATGGATAATATACAAGGCTACGAACTTTGGGATGGAGGTTCGATTCCTTCAGGACGCGCCAAGTTTTTTGGGGGTGTAGCTCAGCTGGGAGAGCGGCTGCTTTGCAAGCAGTAGGTAGCGGGTTCGAGTCCTGTCACCTCCACCAATATATCGCGGTGTATGGAAGTGGTCATCCGCTTGGTCTCATAAGCCAAGAATCGCTGGTTCGAATCCAGCCATCGCAACCAAACATGCAGTCTCACAACTGCTAGTGTGATCCGCACGAAATGAAACTGAGTTGTCCTCAGTAGGATGGTTCTTCTCTATTAGATTAGAGGACATGAGTAAAATCATGGGGTCGACCTAACCAGCGTTGGCAATACGACAGTCCTGTGTGTGACAAGTGGGTGGAGGGCATGCGTGATGATGTATTGGTCGTAAGCCAATATGTTTGATGTGCTATAATTACCACGACACACAGGAAGCACGCCGGATTAGCACAGTGGTAGTGCAATCGCCTTGTAAGCGATAGGTCGTCTGTTCGAACCAGACATCCGGCACCAAGTTTATATGGTTGAGTAGCATAGTGGCTAATGCACCACCTTCATACGGTGACTATCGTGGGTTCGAGTCCCACCTCAACTACCATATATAGTTTTACGGAGTGTAGCGCAGTCTGGTAGCGCACCTGGTTTGGGACCAGGGGGTCCAAGGTTCGAATCCTTGTACTCCGACCATTTTATAATTTGCTGATGTAACACAGTGGTAGTGTACTTCCTTGGTAAGGAAGAGGTCGTGGGTTCGAGTCCCGCCATCAGCACCAAAGGAGATAATTATGAGTAAAGGCACGAGTTCACGTAGAAAAATTGTTAAGAAAACTTGTCAAAACGGAAGTAAGACTAGTACTCTTAACAAAACGCGTAAACGCACAAAAAGATATCGAGGACAAGGTCGATAGGAGTTCATATGACAGCAACATTTGATATGACGGGAAATCCCGGAGGTAAAGGATCAAATCCACGTCCATTTAGCGTAAGTCAAGAAGAGTATAATACTCGTTGGGACGCTATCTTTAGGCGTGATAATCTTGATGAAGATAATACAGGCACAGCTAAGAATGAATATCAAGATGTGTTATCTACTGAAGATTGCATTTTAGATATGCCTGGGACTCTTGGTAGCGCCAAGGTTGTATTTAAGAATGAAGATGCGCTAGATTCCGAGAATCCGTTAGTTAAGAAATAAGCCCGAATGGTGGAATGGTAGACACAGGAGACTTAAAATCTCCCGCCTAGTGCGTGCTGGTTCGAGTCCGGCTTCGGGTACCAAATGTCTCTCTGGTGTAATGGCAGCACGATGGTCTCCAAAACCATTAGTCGGAGTTCGAGTCTCTGGAGGGATGCCAAATAATGCGGGCGTAGCTCAGTTGGTAGAGCATTACCTTGCCAAGGTAAATGTCGTCGGTTCGAACCCGATCGCCCGCTCCAAATAACGGTGTACATTAATTCGTGTTTGTGGTATAATTACAATATGAAAAACACAAATGACAATGGACAGGAAATTCTCTTGATAGCTCAAGAGGAATGCGCTGAAGTTATCCAAGCTATCAGTAAAGTGTTTAGGTTTGGTATGGATGCTGAATACAACAGCGTTACTAACCGCGAACATCTTGAGGAAGAAGTTGGTGATCTTCTGTGTATGATCGACTTACTTATTGAGCACGATATTATTGGTGCTCTTTGGATAGAAAAAGCTCGTGAAGCAAAACGAGAAAAACTCCGTCAATGGAGTACAATTAAAGTATAATGCGGGGTTCGTATAGTGGTAATACCTTAGCCTTCCAAGCTAAAGCGAGGAGTTCGATTCTCCTACCCCGCTCCACTAATTATTAACAAGGAGAATGAAGATGAATAAACGAAAGACAATCGTGCGCGAACGTAACTGCTTCGTTCGACTTGCACTTTTCCGTAAAGCAGGTGTTCATCGTAAGTCTAATAAGGCATTACGTAAAGCACAAAAACAAATACCAATGGAGGTATAACTTAACGGCTAAAGTAGTAGGCTTTTAACCTATTAATCAGGGTTCGATTCCCTGTACCTCTACCATATAAAAACACATTGCTAAGGAGCAATTCTCGCCGCGGGCTCCGACGACAAAGAGAGGTAGTGTGTTTCTATATGGTATATGCAGCGTTTAGTGTAGTGGTTAGCACACGAGTCTGTGAAACTCGTAGGAACGGTTCAAGTCCGTAACGTCTGCCCAAGATTATGCCTTGTTAGCTCAGTGGTAGAGCGCCCTCCTTACAAGTGGGATGTCGGCGGTTCGAAACCGTCACAAGGTACCAGAAATATAGACTCATTTGATTTACAAATAATCGTGAGTGATATATAATAAAAAAAACTTGGGATGATTACAGCACTTCAAAAACTATAAAGTACTAGAAGTGTCGCTATCAGGAGGACCACAGCAATGTGTAATTACGCGACTAGGGAATAAACCTGAACTAAATTTGACTCTGGAAAGACAGAAATATGATAGTAGTCTATCTGATTACGGTGGGGTTTACCGCAAGGAGCACCGAGGTTTAAGAACCATATACGACTAACCCGATCATCCCGTTAAATTTAGAATAGGTTCAGCAATTTAAAACTTGCGCTTCCAAGCGCATCCTTAGGATGATTGCTTCGGTAATCTCCGGTAAGTTTCGAGTTCTTTCCGGCTAGTTTCGATACTAGAAAATTAAAAAGTAGAAAACTATTCTGTTTATTTTAGGTTGCGTCCAGCAAATTAAAAATTCAACTTGTAATTGAAAAATAAGCAACCTGTTGATTTGAAAAGGAGTTCATTATGTCAACATTCGTAGAAGCAGTTAAGAATCAAGAAGCTCGTACTGAAAATGGTATGAAGGCTCGTAAGTCTACAGCTAATAAGTGTGTAGACCTATTCTTCGAAATAGGAGCATCACGTGGTAAAGATGTGACGAAAGCATTCGTCGCAGCTCTTGTTGAGAATGAAGATATCGCGTTGCGTATCACTCAATGGGTTCGTGATGTGCGCGGTGGAGCTGGAGAACGTAAGATCTTCCGCGACATCTTAGGTTACCTTGACACTCATCGTCCTGACCTTGCAGCTAAGCTACTACCAAAGGTTCCAGAACTAGGACGTTGGGACGATATCTTTGTCTTTAAAAACAAAGAATTGAAAGCCCAAGCTTTTACTATGTTGGGCGAAGCACTGCGCCAACGTAATGGTTTGGCCGCTAAGTGGACTCCTCGTCAAGGACCTCTAGCAGCAGAGATCCGCACATTCTTTGGTATGTCTCCAAAGTTCTATCGTAAGTCCTTGGTTGAATTGACTAAGGTTGTGGAATCTCAGATGTGCGCTAAAGAATGGGATGACATTAACTTCTCACACGTACCTTCAGTAGCTCATGCTCGTTATAAGAAAGCTTTTGGGCGTAACACTCCAAAGTATGGCGAATACGTAAAAGCTTTGGTGAAGGGAACTGATCCAACAGTTAAGGTTAATGCCGGGGCCGTATATCCATACGACGTATTGAAAGGTGTAACCAATCACTTCAATTCTGTTTCATTCACCAAGGATGAACTAGACGTAGTCGTTAAGCAATGGGAAGCACTACCTAACTATGTTGGGGATGCAAACATTCTTGCATTAGTTGATGTGTCTGGATCTATGACATGTCCAGTTGGTGGCTTTGGTTCTGGTTCATCTATTTCTTGTTTAGACGTTGCAGTCTCTTTGGGATTGTATGTTGCCGACAAGAACAAAGGTGTGTTCAAGGATACGTTCTTGACATTCTCGGCCGATCCACAACTATTGAACCTAAAAGGTAACGTAGTTCAGAAGGCTCAACAAATGATTAAGTCTGACTGGGGAATGAATACCAACTTGAATAAAGCTTTCGATAAAATCCTTAGCACTGCAGTTAAAGGTGGCGTTCCTCAAGAAGAAATGCCAGAGATGCTTTTGATTATGTCCGACATGCAGTTCGATGCTTGTGCTAAATTTGATCACTCTGCAATGCAGATGATTGAACATAAGTACCAAGCAGCAGGGTACGACCTTCCAAAGGTTGTATTCTGGAACTTGAACGCAAAAGGCAATGTGCCAGTAAAATTCGATAAGAGTGGAACTGCACTAATTTCTGGATTCTCACCTTCAATCTTGAATGCAGTACTTTCGGGTAACACTGAAGAGTTTACTCCAGAAGCTATCATGTTAAAAGCATTGATGGTAGAACGTTACGATATCTAACGCACAGACCCAGATATCACAAAGGACCCTCACGGGTCCTTTTTTATTTCACCTTCACTAATCGTAGTGATTCGAATATCTTAATCCACATCCAACCTACATCAAACTCCCACCAATTTTTACTGAGCTTGGCACTCGCTGGGTCCATGTGGTGGTTGTTATGCAACTCCTCGCCACCAATAACAATACCCCAAGGACTAATGTTGCGACTATGATCTTTCGTATGTCCATTTCTATATCCTATCCAATGCCCTACTCCATTAATCACGCCAGCTGCCCAGAATGGAATCCATATCATTTGAACTGCCCATATAAGAATTCCCCACCATCCGAACACTAACGTATTGAGCAGAAGGAGAACGCCAATGCCAAGTCGAGAGTGAGCGCTGTATACGTTGTGCTCCATCCAATCAGTAGGAGTACCAACGCCGTATGTGTTAACCATATCTTTGTCCTTTGATGCTTCATGATAGAGATAAGCACCTTTAAACAATACATTATATATTCCAAAGACATGAGGACTATGAGGATCGTTTTCGATATCGCTATAACGATGATGTTTACGATGTATGGCAACCCATTGTTTAGTTACCATTCCAGTTGTTAACCAAAGCCAACCGCGCATGAAGTGTCCTAATATTGGATGAAACTCCAAAGCGCGGTGAGCTTGACCACGATGTAGATAGACTGTTACACATATGATAGTGATGTGAGTTACAATCAGGGTGTATAGTAATTCTATCATAATTCCTTTTTATTTCAACTCACCGCGCTGTATGAGTATCTGTTTGTTCTTCTGATGAGCTTCTTGAACAAGCTCTTTGTTCTCGCCCAAGTACCCTACTGCGTAGTTGTTATCAATCAGCCATTGATTGACGCGAGTTCCATCAGCGGCAATGAACACTCCTAAGATACGCCCGAACTTATCGTCGTTATTATCAGACTTAAGCGTTTCGATAATAGCCCATGTTCCTACTGGCAATTTTTCCTGAAGCTTTTTCTTTGATAGGAGACCTCTTGGTTTTTCTTCGAGATTTGTTGTGCGTGATTCAGGTGTATCGACTCCTGCTAAACGAACTTTCTGATTTGCAAGAACGATGTTAAAGCCAAGATCTAAATCAATTTCAACGGTGTCGCCATCTAGTACTTTTAATATTTTTGCTTTATACTGATACATATTAATCCTTGTTTTCTTTCATTGTTGCACCAAAGTATTGACAAAATTCAATAGCAATTGATGATGTGTTCCACGGTGCCAGTGTTTATCTATGTATACGTGATCTTTGTACCAATACTCTTCACTTTCAGGATGACATCCTATCAAACCTATCCTATTTTGTATGATAGCCATAGGATCACCATTTAAATATGTTGCAATTGTTTTAAACTTTGTTGCATCACATTCGAAAGTGCAGCCATCATAGAAAAACATTTTCTCTTGTTGACCTGCCCATGTCACAGAAGCTACTGTTGAGTAGCTTCTTTTAACTTCTGCGTTTGGTTGCTTTATATATTGAATGGGATTGACATCATCAAGTATATCGAAGTACCTGCTTCCAGCCCAATAAGCACCCATGCAGATACCAAGATAGCAACCACCACCATCCAAGAATCTGGCGATTCGATTCGCTCTTGTTCGAGTGAAGAAATTAGGATATGAGTCGCTATCCCCAATCCCGCCAGGAAAAGCAATAACATCAATATGGTCAAAGAAATTATCATCATCCAACTCCTTCTCTTCGAATATTCTTATCTGGTACTCAGAGGATAACGCATGTACCATTGCATAAGCGCAATCCGTAGAACATTCTGGATGACGCATAAACAGCGCAAGGTATTTCATACACTAAACGAACTTCCACAACCACAAGTGGATTGAGCATTTGGATTAGTTATAACAAACTGCGAGCCCTGTATATCTTCTTTGTAATCCACAGTTGCGCCTGTTAGATATTGCATACTCATTGCATCAATCAATAACCCAGTATTTCCTAATTCCATTTCAAAATCATCTTCATTTTTTATTTCATCAAATGTAAATCCGTAACTCATGCCACTACATCCACCACCTTGAACAAAGGTTCTTAATTTTAAATCTGGATTACCTTCTTCTGCAAAAAGATCCAGTATTTTTATTTTTGCGGATTCTGTTATTGTTAACATTTATTTTTCCACTTTTTTATATTTTACCGCCGCAATGTGGGCAAGATTGTTTATTTTCTTCTCGGCCTTGTTGAACCACTTTCTTCAATTTCCTAGCATCCTTTAGAGCAGTTTTAATTGTAGTTCTACACCTCTCCGATTTAGTTTTTTCTAATTCAGTTTTTAGAGTATGTCTTAATTTATTAAGTCTACCTTCAAAAATATCCAAGAAGCCTGATAGTGTTTTTGTCATTTTGTCATTCTGATTGTTCGTACATTACTGTGTTGGTAAGTTTGCTGCGATATGCGCCATTTATACTCTGAAACTTTCTCCGCAACCACAGCGGTCTCTTTCATTTGGATTTTTAAAATCAAATCCTTCATTGAGTCCATTACGTACCCAATCCATGGTTAATCCATTTAGGTAAGCATCACTCTTTGCGTCCACGAGAACTGCAAAATCTTTTTGAGCGTAGTTAGTCACACCAACTTCAGCCTCATACTTGTCAACGTATTCCATTGTATATGCTAGACCACTGCAACCAGTAGTTCTTACACCAAGTCGAATGCCAACTCCCTTGCCACGTTTCTGAAGTTGAGATTTAACTTTCTCATATGCTTTTTCAGTTAGTGATATCATGTCACTTTCTGTCTCCGAACAACTGTAGTAAGTTTAAGAACAAATTTATAAAGTCCATGTATAAAGTCAAGGCACCACTTACTTCTGCTGCATCACTGGTTTCTACACTTAGTTCTTCACGAATCTTTTGTGTATCATAAGCAGTTAATCCTAAGAAGATAATGATTGCCAATGCACTGATAACCATCTGCATCACGGTGCTGCCAATAAAGATATTAACGATACTGGCAATGCAGATGGCAATCAATCCAACTATCATAAACTTTCCCATAGAGTCTAAACTTTGTTTAGTAAAATAGCCATAGCCACTCATGACACCAAACAATATAGCTGCACCCATAAAAGATGATACAATCGATCCCATCGCAAATACTGCAAAGATCATTGCAAAACTTAATCCCATCAATGCTGCAAATCCATGCAAACAAAATTGTGCCACACTTTTACTAGGATTGTTACCTAGTACATAGCCAACTCCAAAAATTGCTGCCAGTGGAGCAAAGATCACAATCCATTTAGTAATACCAGTAAAAAAGAATTGTAGTAATTCTGGACTGGTTCCAACAAAATAACTAACAATCATTGACACAATAACTGCTAGACTCATATGTCCATAGACACGACCCATTGCGCTGTTAATTTCTTCTGCTGAACGATAAGCTGAGATACCGTTATCCACATAATTTGCACCTAACATAAATTTATCTCCTCGCATTTTTGTTTATAATCTTTTATTGCTGCTTTAATTGCATCTTCTGCAAGTATGGAGCAGTGAATCTTAACTGGAGGTAATGCTAGTTCTTCGGCAATCTGAGAGTTGCGTAAGTTAACAGCATCATTAATATGCATCCCTTTAACCCATTCTGTAACCAACGACGAACTGGCGATTGCTGAACCACAACCATATGTCTTGAACTTAGCATCTCTAATAATACCATCACTATCTACCTTAATTTGTAGTTTCATTACATCACCACATGCTGGTGCACCAACCATACCAGTACCAACTGTTGGATCGTTTTTATCTAGAGAACCAACATTTCGTGGATTCTCGTAGTGGTCAATAACTTTGTCGGAGTAAGCCAATTTAATTTCTACATCCATGCATTTTACAGTATTCAATGAGTTCATAAGTGCCCCATGCGAGACCAATGACTGTTACTACGATTAACAAGACTGCTATACTCATCTCTATCGCTTCATTAATTTCTCTCTTACGTTTTACAGTAGCTTCTTTTTCTCTTCTTATGTCATGGGCAGCATCTGCATCCATCTGAGCAGCACGCTGCTTTATTTTATTCCACACATCAATTTTGCCAGCTTGCATGAACAATAATTGTAGTTCTTTCTCAAACTGTACTGCCTGATCTAATGCCATCTCGATTTGAATTGCAGCGCCCATGCTAGATTTGTTACCAGAGTTCTTAGCTGATACAGCTGCTTTGGTAGCAGTACTTTTAGCATCAAAATATTTACCCAGAACTGGTCCGAGTGAAGAAACATCATCTACAGTTTTTGACACCTTTTTAATTAATGCCACGGCTGATTGTATACCAGCTAGTGCTGTGATTGGGTCGATCATTTCTTTTTGTCTTTCTTTTTTATTGTTATATAATCTTTGGTTTTGTACCAGAACCTATGATACAAGCAATTTCTCTACCTTTTTTTAGTAGTGTCCAGTTACCGTCTTTATCTTCCCATAAAGAATATGATGATCCATCTGAAATATCTGATCCTGTCCAAGTCAATTCTTCTTTTTGTGTTTTAGAAAGAAATTCTATTATTAGGATCGTTGGACCACAAATCACTTGATAGTTGTATGTAAATGTTTGTACTTGCGCCTGAACGGATAGCGAAAAACCAAGTATTAATAATGCTAGTGCTTTCATATTATCTTCCAATATATTCTTTAGGCATGGCTTCCTGTCTTCTTTGTTTCTCAGTTTTTGGAAATAACTCATAACCCAACTGAGGATACTTTTCCATTCTATCATGAGCAACGAATACCATCATGACAAGAGCTAGTAATAATATTCCTATAAATCCACATACCCACCAAGTTGCTGTATACACCTTTTTCATAAAATTAGCATGTTCAACATCTTGTTTGTGTTGCGCTTCAATTTGTTTCTTTAATGCAATTGCCTGTCTTGCGTTTAGTATTTTAGACTGCTGTAACACTTCTGTCCATAGAGCGCCAAGTTCTGGTGGACTTTGATATATCATTACCTCACGTAACTCTACTTCCATTTGTTCGAGTTTCTTTTTCATCAGTACTCTTTGTAGGGCCCGAGCACCTACAGAAGAATCACCAGTATATAAATCATATGATCTTTTTTCTTCTGCTTCAAATACTGCTATACATTTTGCTTGATTGTCAAAGAAAGCACCAAGATGTTGACCAAGTTCGAAATAAATGTCACCTGAATCTTGCTTGTTTAAATCCTTTACTCTCGCCTTTTCTTCATTCAGTTGTTTGACTGCTTCTGGTGGTGGCTTCTTTCCCTTTGCTGCATATGCACCATGAAACTGCGCATCTAGATCTTTGAGTACATCCTTAATATCTCCAGCTGCACCTTTGATGTCTTTATAAAGTTTGCACCCGGCCTTGATCGCAGATACTGCACCATTAGCAAGAGCGAATAGCGTTAGCGGATCCATTACTTAACTTCTTTTTTATAGCGGTACTCGACACAAATTAGTGTCCTATTAATATCACCAATCCAAACAGTTCTAACACATTCAGCAACACCGTAATTGAGTTTTACTTCTTTCTCTCTAGAAGGAATTTCTTTTGCTACATTAGGTTTATCACCTCCATATAATGGTGAAGATGAACTTGCTTGAGTTAGACATAATATTACCATGACAAAAAGCACCGCTGTAGCGATTCTTTTGTGCATTTAACACACTTTCTATATTGTCGGGATTATACATATTTATATTATGGAGGGTTTATGGGACAATATAGAGAGAAAGTGTGTCCAACGTGTAGTCTAACGCATCGAAAGAAGGGGACATTCTGTTCGAAGACGTGTTCTAACATAGGACGTGATGATGAGTACAAGCAAAAGATGCGTGATAAGATGCTGTACACTGATGCAGGCCAAGAGCGTGCTTGGAGTTTGAATTGGGATGAGGACCGTGATGCTCCGGTATCTCCACCCGATATGAATGCACCGCATCTTACATCCAATCAATTTGTTGATGATGGCGCCGTGTGGAGTCGCGAGTAGCCTGTACAATAAATCGTCAATTTGATATAATCTACTTTTCGGAGTAAAAAATGTCAAATTGTAAATTTTCTTTCGTAATTCTTTTAGAATACGTTTCTACTATTTTCGATGATCTGAATACTTTGGATTTACGAATCATCGAAAATGAATCAGATCTTGAACTTGGATATTTTACAGTCCAAGGTGAAAACCAAAGTATTCAAGAATTCAAATCCTTCCTTTTGGGGTCGAATTTCATCTGATGAAATAGTATACTGTTTTAGTCAACTATTAAATAACGGTGTACAATAAATCGTCTATTTGATAGAATACTACTATGGAAAATCAAATACAACTTCAAAAAGGGTACGGGATCTGTCCCGTGTGTAATGGCTCAAAGCGTCGTGGACTGTTCGACTTCGAACAACGTTACAAGGACGTATATGCTGGTTATGACAAGGAGACTGATACGCTCCCTTGTAACAACTGTGGAGGACAGACCATGTACGGTCGTCCAAGTGGTCAGGTGCCTCTCCGTGAGGATGGAACGCCTTGCAAACATGAATACACCAGTACTACGATTGGACGTTGTCTTACTCGTTACACCTGCAAACACTGTGTTTCATCTTATGAAATCGACTCAGGCGACTAATACCCGACTGTTTTAGTCAACTATTAAATAACGGTGTACAATAAATCGTCTATTTGATAGAATCTATCTAACAAATCAAAAAAGGAACCCAAATGCTTACAGCAACTCAAATGAATGCAATGACTATCGAAGACCTCTTGAAACTGAATCGTCAGATCGTGACAGTCGTCAAGGAAAAGCAACGTATGAACAATCGTACGGCTACGTTTGACTTCATGCCAGGTGACACAGTGACTTACACTTCGAGTAAGTTTGGTAATCGTGTGACTGGTAAGGTTCGCGAAGTAAAGCGTACAAAAGTCGTGGTTGAAAGTACTTCAGGTCGTTACTTGGTGCCAGCAAGCATGCTGCGTAAAGGAGCTTAATATGAATGACTTCGCAATGTTCACTGAGTTTGGTAATGATGCAGTCGCTCGTATTGTACGTAGCGCTAAGATCCTGAAAATGAATTGGGATCAAGTTGAGATGGAGCTTTACGATCTGTCGCAAAAGGAAGGCTTCAGTGAAGCGACCGACACTGCGGTACGTGAGTCAGTCTACCTTGAGCTCGGCTTCGACGGAGACGAGGTTGACAGCATGGACGGGGATGCTGGTTCGGCGCTAGCATCTGCAGGCTTTGGCACTGACGAAGACTACGGGTACTACGGGGACGAGTGAAATACTCGACTAAAACAGTCAACTACCCTGTACGGTAAATCGTTAATTTGATATAATTGTTCTAACAAATCAAGCAAAGGGCAAACATGGCAAAACTTCTCATCACCACTCAAGTTTACGAAAACTACGCCTGGAACGAGGACGGTTCCCTCGGCACCGGCGAAAACGCCTACTGGAAGGCGAAGGGTGGCAGTGATTACGTGCTGAAGAACTTCAAGGACTTCAACCGTGTCACAGAGACTGTGATGGCTCTACGTCCCAAGATCGAGCAAGATAACGATGCGTACCGCGAGCAGATCATCGGTTGGGAAATCGTGGCTGATGACTACCTCACAGATTTCGAGCGTAGCCAATGGGAGTACGAGGGCAAGATCACCTATGGTGCGCAGGAACTTTCTCTTTAAGCCCTGTACAAATATTCGTCAACCTGATATAATTTAATCATGAAAATCAAACCTCGTACTCCTAACTACATCTTCACGGCAGATCCTATGTCAGTGAACGATATACAACAAATCGACATCGTACGCAAAACCGTACGTACCTCGAACACGCTAGCCAAGCAGCGAGCAAAGTGGACCGGCGAAAAGCCTGTGATCTATCGCGTATGCCTCAAGCCACGTCTCGGTAAGGGTAACCCTGCCGCAGCGAAGTATCGCTTTCAGTGGATCAAATCAATCAAAATGGAAGATGCCCAACGCATCGATGTCTATGTTCAGGAGCGGCATGCATGAAGTTCACCAAGACTAAGCTAGTAAATGGCACCTCTCTCAAAGGCCGCATTGACACTACGTACGACGAACTCGTGCGAGTATTCGGTGCTCCGACCTACGGACCCGAAGACAGCGGCGACAAGGTGACCTGCGAATGGTGCATCAAGTTCCGCGATGGTACGATCGCCACGATCTACGACTGGAAGGAAATCTATACACCTCGAGGTGAGTATGGCTGGCACATTGGCGGTCTGAAAGGTGAAGCTGTAGCCCGTGTGTACGAAACTATGGAGATGGAATATGTCTGATATCGTTATTCACAAATTCTCGTATGGTGAAGTCGGGTTCGACGTCGAGCATAGTCCTGGCGTTGGTCCCTACTACGTCAAGCACTATGCCTCAGGAGTCGACGAGTCGGGATTCGATTCTGTCGACGAAGCAGTCGACGAGCTGGAAGCTATTATGGAACTCTACGAAGGTGCGGAGGTAGAATGAAAGTCTATATTGTCATTGAGCAGTGCGTAGATCCATACATGGACTTCAATCCCATTAAGAATGTCTATAGCTCAAGGGAAGACGCAAAGGAGCATCTCGACGAGCTCGTCGAATACTTTGGCTCCGATGTTGTCCTTGCCGAAGAGGAATTTGAATTCTATGACGAGGACACTGGTTACTATGCCGGGATCGAGGAGTGGATTGTTCATGAATCTCGCAGAGTACTTTGAAAAGAATCGTCCAAAAGGTAGCTTCATCCTTGGAGATCGAGTCGAAGGCAAGTACGAAGGCATTCCCTTCGTCGGCACGACAGGATTCGAAGGAATGCGATCCGAGGAAGAAGGCCTCATGGTCTCAGTCATGCTTGATCTTCCCATCAAGCATGACGATAGGATCATCAACATCATCCGTGTTAAGGGTAACACATTAAAGAAAAGGAAATCAACATGAGTCACAGCAAGAATCCATCAGCAACCAAGCGTGGTCCCGGCAGATACCACAAGCAGGGACATCCAAAACCCGAGAAGAACAAGAAGAAATAAGCATGAGTTCATATCATCCTGATCGTTGGGTCATTCTAGAGTTCTCCACACTAGGTGACATTCCGATTCGTAAGATCCTATCAGCTTGGTACGGTGGCTTCGCCGGTTCCGACGCGTGGCGCCTAAGTTCTGGCATCACAGCAGTCCACGACAAGGGTACATTCTACGAAATCGAGAACGAATCAGGAAGCGTCTATACCTGTGTCAAGAGTAACTATGGCATGAGTTCCTATTCAGCCTCGATCTATTCAGGCTTTGTAGAGAAGTTGAAAGACACAAAGACATCAATCAAACTAATAGAAGAAAGCGACCTGTGAAAACATACGACACATTTGAATACGTCAATGGTATGGATCCCTGCATGAAACGTCCTGTCGTAGTACATGCCATTCCTATTCAAGAAGACTTTCGAGTCAAACCGCTTGAGGGTAACTACAAGCAAGGGAAGGCAGGAGACTATCTTATGCGTGGAATCGACGGCGAGCTATACATCTGTGATAAGGCAATCTTCGAGAAGACATACGACTTCGTATAGTGAAGACATTCATAATCGCTGGAAATTACAATCAGTTCCTCAACTATACAAGAGACAAGAATCGTAACGACTACGTGTATGTATCAAGTACAATCCAACTAAAGGGATATAACAAACCAACAGGAAGATTCATTGGTACGTGGTATCAGAGAAAAGATCTAGGAGATATTCTAGATCAATTGAAAGTCGCTGGCTCGATAGACTTCGATAAGTTGAATGAGATCCTTGAGAAGAGATCTAGTCTGTTGATAGCAGAAGTTCGGTGGTGACACCATTCGGTGGTAGAAAGTGGTAATTAGTGGTAAACGAATGGACGCGAGCCGTATTTATCCGTCGATGCAGGTGACCTTCGCAGCGCGGCGTCTTGAAAACCAAAGTATTCAGAATAATACCCGACTAATTTAGTCAACTTCTGCACAAAAGAGTGTACAGAAAATACGTCCTGAGGTATAATTGTTCTAACAAATCGAGCAAAGGACCTCACATGAATGAATTCGAAAAGAACTGCTACGGCATGTCTCAGGAAGACATCCGCACGCAGTACATGGAATCCCTAACGGCACGTATCTCCGGTCAGGAGATGGTCGTGATGGGCATCTTGTCGGACTGCCAGGAAATGCTGGCGATGGGCGCAGGTCCTCGTTCAGTAGAACACGTCCGCAAGCAGATGAATGTGGCCAAATACATCCTCGGCGAGATGGTGAGCGAGGAGCGTGTATGAAGCGTTTTGTGGTCGAGTTGCTTCAGGCAACCGTTCTTGCGGGTCTGTTTTTCGGCCCGCTTTTTTATTACTTTCTGGTTACAATGCAACCCTGACAATAGTTGACTAAATTAGTCAACTTCTGCAGAAACGGTGTACAGAAAATACGTTATTTGATAGAATTACTCTAACAAATCAAGAAAAGGACCACAAAATGACTCAGGCAAACGTTCAGATTACCTTCAACAAAACCTCTAACAAGTTCACTTGTGTAATCAACGGTAACAAATTCTCTACTGGCAAACAAGACTACATCGAATACATGTACAAGAAAATCACCGGCGACAAGAAAACCTTCGAGCAGATCGTTGGATCCAAGAAAGAATCCAAGGCTGAGAAGTTCGACATCAACGAGCGCTTCGAATTCGTTGAAGGTCTGGTTAACATGATCGCCTCAGGCTTAACTCCCTCGGCTGTAATCACCGGTGAAGGTGGCCTCGGCAAGACCTACACTGTGAACAAGACTCTTGTCAAGTCAGGTCTGAAAGATCTGTCTGATGCAGGTGCTCTGGAAGTTGGTTCAGTTCTTAATCGCAAGAATTCCTTCACCTCGGTCAAAGGCTACTCTACTCCTAAGGGCCTCTATCGTACTCTCTACGAGAACAAAGACTCAGTGATCGTGTTCGACGACTGCGACAGCATCCTCAAAGATCCAGTTGCTCTGAACTTGCTCAAGTCTGCTTTGGACTCCTACGGCAAGCGTATCATCTCTTGGAATGCAGAAACCGGCTTTGGTAAGGACGACGATCTTCCACGATCTTTCGAATTTAAAGGTCGTGTAATCTTCATTAGCAACTTGTCCCAAGACAAGATTGACCAGGCTATCCGCTCACGTAGCATGATGGTTGACCTGACTATGACTGAAGACCAGAAGATCGAACGCATGGAAGTCATCGCTCAATCAGACGAATTCATGCCAGAATTCACTGCTGATCAGAAGAAAGATGCTTTGGAACTTATCACTTCCCTCAAGGATGATGCTAAGGAAATCAGCCTCCGCACTCTGATCTCGGTCACTAAGATCCGTGCCTCTGGCAACAAAAACTGGAAAGGCATGGCTACCTACATTCTCTGCAACTAACCACTGGTTGCTACCACCCCTGGTCTCCAGACCACCCCCTGTCTATACAAAGGATATATCATGCAAGTACTCAAAGTCGGATCCACCTACATCTCTAAAGCCACTGGTGGAGTGGTTACCATTACCTCCCGCGGTCTGGTACATAAGGCAGCCGAGGCATACTCCGGCAAGCTAGCTGAGATGAACATCGAGGCCAAAGTCTTCGATGCTCCAGCACGCGGCCGCGGACGTCCTAAAGGCGCCAAGAACAAGCAAGCTTATGGAACGAAAGGCAAGTAATCATGAGCAAGATGAGTGAAATTCACGCACAGATCGAGAATCGCCTATATCAGATAGGTGACTACGATCGTATCGCCGAGGAGATCGCGCTAGAGTATAGGATCCCTCATGCCGAAGCGCTGAAGTGGGTCGCTAGTGTAGCCAAGGACGAAGACTATCTCGACAGCCCTGCTCACACCGAGTACTTGAGCTAGCCCCCGGTACTTGCAATGGTCAGTATTAAAAAATAAAGTGGCCGCTCCTGCTACTGGGCCTATAGCGTCCTTCCATAGTTTTTCAGCTGAAAACGGAATTCAAGTTGATTTGACGCTGTGGTAAAAAAATCCCGCAGGAATTTCAACTGTGAAACCGTTTTGACACCTTTGAAAAAATATCCCGCGGGAAATTTTACAAGAAATACCTTTCCTGATATAATAGACATATGAACGAAACTAAATTTCTCTTTTGTATTGGGCTAATAGGTATGTTGATTCTAATTGGAAGTATGACATGAACAAAGAATTAAAGACAATTGCAATCAAAGCTGGTGCTCCTGAGGAAGTATTGAATACTCTTTGGTTTAGTATCTTTTGTCAGGAGTTTGCCAACATCCTGTTGACAGCGGTAGAAGAAGAAGTATTAGAGGTGAAGAATGAATGAAAAAAGAATGGCTGATTTAGAAAAACAAATAGAACGGTGCGAGAATAGTATCAGATCCGTATATGATAGGTTGGACGCATGCGAGAACGAGAACATTAAAGCAGGTGTCGATCTACATGCCGGAGATGGTGGATATAGTATTGGCACTCAAGAGAAATATGAAGAGTTTGTTAAAGCTCGGAATAACGCTCTTCCAGCAACTTCTGGTGGAACGGGAATCAATTATTCTATGGGTAAAACGAGAATTGGACAACTTGTCAAAGAATGTACGACCTATTATAATGGTGGTCTAGGTACTAAAATTGCAGTATTTGACAAAGAAAAGTTTGCTGAGTTGATTGTTAAGGAATGCGCTGAACTTGCTAAAAATAAAGCATTTATTATCATGCAAAAAGCAGAGGAATATGCCGCAGATAAGGAAGAGATGATCAATGCCACAAATGCTGCCTTTCATTTAGAAATATTAGAACAAGAGATTAAAGAACATTTCGGAGTTGAAGAATGATTCCATGGTATAAGAAACTATTGTATATTGTTATAGCACCGTTTATTATTGGTGCTTGGTGTATTATGAATCCACGCCGAGTGTGGGATCAGGCTAAAAAAGATTTCGGAGTTAAAGAATGAACGAACGAATTAAACTACTGGCTGAACAATGTCGTGGTAATCCAATGACTTCTGAGTTTGAACCTTTGTTTGATAAAGCAAAGTTCGCCCTCTTGCTGATGCGTGAAATTGCGATGGTTCAAATCACACATCAAGCAAGCATGGACCTGGAGAATAAAAAAATGGATGACCCTGCAAAAGAATTGAATTATGCAGTGATTGAACATTTCGGGGTTGGAAAATGAAGGATGAAATACGAGAAATGTATAAAGAAGGATTCCAAATAGAAGTAATCTCAAGGATATTGAATGTATCTCTTGATACAGTATTAGAAGCAATATGGGGTAAATGATGAATGAACGAATTAAAGAACTTGAGAAACAATGCTGGAGTCATCGTGTCGATGGTGCTCTAGTAGATGGACAGTTACACTTTGATACAAACAAGTTCGCCGAGTTGATACTTCAGGAATGTTTCCAGGCGTGTATGAACGAAGGTGCATCATACGAAGAAAAAGCAGCGGGAGCGTATCAAAGCAATTTATATGTTACTGCTATTAAAAAACATTTTGGAGTTGAAGAATGAAC
>Ga0208974_1000337_pt1 | contig 20538 bp, 35 predicted proteins | sample GreLakmeER15MSRF_FD_187699 | JGI IMG/M metagenome (GOLD analysis project Ga0208974, IMG submission 187699) | Freshwater lentic microbial communities from great Laurentian Lakes, MI, USA - Great Lakes metaG ER15MSRF (SPAdes) | ecosystem: Environmental > Aquatic > Freshwater > Lake | place: Great... | reverse complement strand
CGATGAATGGGAAGCCGATTCACTAGCACATCGATTACTAAGCGGAAGTGGTTATAAGAGGGCAGCGGGATTAGTTAGTAAACATTCAATGGAAAGACATAATAAAAGAATATGAAAAACAGGTTTAGATTGCTAATTCTATTGGGAGTGATAGGATTAGGGAGTTGTACATCGTATCGTATTAAGGAGGTCTCTCTTCTTAATGGGAGTACTTATTATTTTCCACAAAAAAGGGTGGGATTAGAATTCCTCGATTTGAGTAAGGAAGGTTCTTATACAAAGGAATGGGCGTATAGAGTGGTAGATGAAGATATGAAGGGGAGCAAACCGAAGATTAAGTATATAAAAATCAATCAATAGGAAAATGAACGGCGGTAAGGCATCACTATGGGTATTTGGGGATTCATTCTCTACACCTTATGATAGAATGGAGTTTCTTCATTGTTCAGAGTATGTCCAATGGAAAGGTTATACTCCTCTTATATATCCTCAGATTCTTTCCCAAAAATTTAATCTTCCTCTTCATATTCATAGTAGGGGAGGATGGGATAATTATTCTATATTCGAAGCCTTTTGTAATCAATCTCAATGGATTTCAGAAGATGATATAGTGATAATAGGATGGACGGGTTCTATGCGTTTCCGCCTTTGGAATGATGGTTGGGTATCTCATACACCGCAAAGTTGTTCAAATGATTTAGAAAAGGGCATCCTATTGAATCGATTAGAAGGAGAAAGTGGTTATTCTACCGAAGTCGATAGTTGGATTCGATTAATTAAAAACCGCTTTCCTTCCTTTCATTTTTCTACCAATCCGCAATCTTCGGTTAGTGAGACGTTGAAGTTTTGGGGTATTCAAACGATAGGAGAGGAAACCTCCAATGAAGTTGAAGATGGACACCCCTCCGAAGCCGGTCATCAACAATTGGCTGCGGAGTTGAGTAGAATTATTAGGAGAAGTTTAATATAATGATTTGGAATATTCAATTTTTTTTCGTATATTTGATTCATAAACTTTAAAACACTAAAAACAATGAGTAACGTAGAACAATCATTTTTGGGAAAGGTAACCGAAAAGTTTTTCCCTCCTAAGCCTCTTAACCGAAAGGAAGAGTTAATTGTAGAAATCATTGAAACTCTTTGTGGAGATGAGGATACCGATATTAAAGTTGCCCCCGTAAGTGGTAGATATTTTCTTATCAACAAAAAGATGGAGTATTGGGTAAGGATTAATGAATTCGAAGTCTCCATTACCAACCACAAATTTACTCTTAACTACATCGGTACACCAAACTACCATTCTAAGTTGGTTGAGGTAGTGAGGGGAGCAGTAGAAAAGGCGAGGGATATCTTCGAAAAGACCGTTTTTGAGAATGAAGTGGAATTGTTGGAGAATATTAAACTTAGTTTAACGAATAAATAACTATCAAAAGGCTTATTCTAAAACCGATGGACGGATTTTAGGACTGGGAAACCGAAACGTAATGAAAGAGATAGATGAGATACTAATGAAAGCGATTGGGATGGATATACAACAACTCTATGCCAAATACGGTCATAAAAAAGATTGGAAGGATTTCCTATGGGATATTCAAAAATTAGTAGATGATACGAAAGCGAATCCTCCTCTTACTATCGATGGGTATAAGAAAATAATAAATTCTTATGAAGTTGAACTGAATATGCTCAATTCTATCCGCTTTGAAATCGTTTCGGTCGAAGAAGATGTTTCCGATTACGAATTCTCTATTGAAGGTGAAGGAAAGAAAGTGAGTGGTCTATTAAGTAGGAAAAAGGGTGAAGGTGGTTGTTATGAATTAAAATTGATTGCCTCCACCTCTATTAGTAACACATATCAATTGAAGAAGAGTGATGTTAATATAAACACTATAACTCAAAAAATTGCGGATTTTATTTATAACCATTTAATTGAATTACCTTTTTAAAATTTAAACTATGGACACAAAGTATGATTTAACAATTGGAGATTTACAGGACATTGAATTGGTATTGGTAGAGGCCTCCGCGTGGGGTGTTAGAGGGGAAGTTGAAGAGGCTGCTCAAAACTATATCGATGGTGGAATTCATCCCGTTGATGCTTATCATTTTGCCTTTGAAGATAAGACAACCATTTAATATTTATTTGCATGAAAGTAACAACCGAACAACTAAGTGATGAGGTAAACAATGAGTTAGTTCCATACCTTATGGAGCAATCTCTTCCTCTTATGATGATTATGCGTTGCATTCACGCTTATATTCAGGAAAGGTCAGATGATTATGAGTGGGAAGATAATGAAAGGGCGATGGAAGCCGTTCATATTGAAATTGAGGAGTATTTAAAACCGCCAACATTTGAAGAAAGATTTGGCCCAATCTGCCTTAACTAATGAAAAGAATTTGGAATTGGATACGTCGTATCTTTAAAAAGGATGAAATCTATACAATCATTGTCACCAAAGATGGTGTTGATGAATTGTGGGTATATAAAAACGGAAAACGAATTAAATAAATGAGTTACAAAATTATTAAATCCGATAAACTTTTAGAATTATTAGAAGGAATTGGTGTTGTGATGAGAATTCTTGCCTTTGGCATGTTATCAATTATGGGAAAGGATACTCCATTCCTTGCGATGTGGATTTGGAATACAATAGATGCCGTAATCCTTACATATTGTGCATGGGAAAGAGATAACAAACCATATATTCTTCTTAATACTTTTTGGATGATTGTGGGGTTAGTAGGAATATGGAATAGTTTATGAGTTTAGGTAAAGAATTTATAACATATAACGATGAGCTATATTGGGTTTATAGAAAAGTAAGAGATGGTGCTGTCAAAAACGTAGATATAGTAAAGGAGTTTTGGATGTGTGATAAGGCTCTCCGTCATAATGGTTATATTTTCTTTTGTCGACATATACCTGAAGCTAAAATCGAAGAATAAATGAAATTATCTTTTCATATAAAGAATATACTATTATTAATTGGATATGGAATTTTTATTACCTGTACAATAGCAATTTATGCATTAATATTCTTTTTTTATTTCCCAATTTATTTCCTATATGATGAAATCAAAAACATAATAAAAAACAAAAATGGATAACAAAGAAAAATTAATTGATTTGGTTCTAAAAATTTTAGGATTATCGGTAGGTGGATTTATTCTTTTCCACGCGTTCCGATTTGTATTTAAAACAATAATGTTTTTATTTGGATGGTAAAACCTTTCTCTATATTAGATAGTAGAACTAAGGAATGGCAAGATAGAAAGAGATGGTGGATTAATACCTATGGAATCAAATCCGAATTGGGTAGAGAAGAAACCATATCCAAATCTCGCTTTTGGGATACTGAAGATAATACCGTTTCAATATTTGATGCAACTCTTTCGGAAAAAATGTATGAGTGGTTTTGTATCAAAGGAGGTAAGGTATTAGACCCATTTGCTGGCGGTTCAGTTAGAGGAATTGTAGCAACTGAAATGGGGTTAGAATATACGGGTATCGATTTATCTTTCCAACAAATCAAAGCAAACAAAGAGCAATCAAATAAACCCGATTGGATAGTCGGTGATAGTGATAAGGTATTGGATTATTTAAGTGATGAAGAATATGATTTTGTTTTCACTTGCCCACCTTATCATGATTTGGAAATATATTCCGATGATGAGAATGATTTATCCAATATGGATTATGAAAAATTTTTAAACAAATATAAATCAATAATAAAACAAACGTACACAAAGCTTAAACCAAACCGCTTTTTTACAATTGTGGTATCAGAAATTAGAGAACTTACGAAAACAGGTAGTTACAAAATTGGTAGTTACAAAGGATTCGTTTCGGATACGATAAAGATATGTGAAGAGGCAGGTTACAAATTTTACAATGATATGGTATTAATTAATTCACAACATTCGGCGTCGAGAGTAAGTGAAACTTATTTTGAACGAAATAGGAAAGTTGCATCTGTTCACCAAAATGTTTTAACTTTCGTAAAAGGAAATCCTGATTTAGCAACTGAAGAATTTGAATTCGATGGTGAATGGAAATGTATAGTAGAAGGAAAGAAGTATAGAAGTTTCAGAGAGGCTGCTATTTCAATAGATGCTGATAATTTAGTTGCTTCCGAAGTTGAAAGGAGATGTAAATCGGCAAAGATAAAATATAAAGATTGGCAAATCATCGGTGAAGAAACTAAACCTACATTAAAGATTAGTTTAGATGGTTATCTTTTTGAATCTCCGATCCATGCCTCACAATATATCGATATGAGTGTTGGAGAAATTCGCAATCGTATCTATTCAACTAACCCTCTTTACCGCCATTGGATTCAATTAGAAGAACCTATTGCCGATATTACATATGAAGATAATGATAAAAAATTAGAAGGATGTAATATTAGAGAGCAATTATATACAATATCGTGTGAAGGCATAGAATTTTATTCAATCAAAGAAGCAGCAGAGCACTTTGGGGTATCCGATGAAAGAATCCGCCAAAAATTAGTATCATCCGAATATAACGATTACATTTATTTATATTAATTTTATTAATAAAAATGGATGGGCAAAAGGAGAATCGGTTCATTATACTAAAGGTGTACAACACTTAATTGCAAATGAGTATCTAAATAGAATATCCCAATTCGATTAACGATATTTAACGCATCGTTAAGACTTAAAAATGATTAAAGTTATATCTATATAAAACAATAATAATATGAAATCAATTTTATTAATCGCAATGATGGGGATTGGAATATCTCTATCCGCACAAACTATGGAAAAGGAATATGTGAATCATCTATTAGATGCACAAAAACCAAAAATTCAACCACATGAGTGGAGAATGTTTCCAAAACCAGAAAGTATAGAAAAAAAGGGAAACAAAGTAATTGTTGTATTTGATAGAAAGGAATTTGAAAGATTTCAATATATTAGAAGAAAATCACATCTTAATAGAGTAAGAGAGTTTCAAAGCAAACCGTTACCACCTTATCGTAGATTTTAATTAATAAAGGAAGATTTCTCTTCCTTTTATTTTTTTATATATTTATTTATATGAAATTAAAATCTGTATTATCGGAGTGTTGGACTGGCTATAAGCAAGTTGGTATGAAGAACAAAGGAGGAAGACAAGTTCCTAATTGTGTACCTGAATCCGTAAACGAAGGAAGAAATATAAAATCAGTTCAAAAGGATTTGGATAAAGTTTTAGATAACATTCAATCCGCTTTAGCTCAATATAAATCACATAAAGGGACTGAGGGTGAAAAGAAACATATTGAGAACCTTAAAAAGTTAAACACTATTAAAAAGAAATTAGAATCAGAATTGGATTCAGCGGTAAGTGGATTATATAGAGATGTGGAATTAAAGATAGAAGAAGGGATAATTACTGAAAAACAATTCAAAGGCTTGGAGGGAATCCCATCTAATAAATCGTTAGAGAAAATTACTAATGATCAAAAATTAAAAATTATAAAGGCAAAAGGTAATATAATCGATTTTCACGTGCCCGATGACCAAAAGGGAAAAAGAAACTTTTGGCAAGTAATATCGGCGGGTACTATTAAAAAATCCTCAACCGGTAATATCGTAATGCTAATGGGTGGTGGGCCTATGAACTCTCCTGCATTCAAAACCATAGATGATTTAATCGATGGGGTTAATTGGAAATCGATGGAGCAAAGGAGAAGATTTAACGAATCTATAATTGAAAGTAGAGATATTAAATGGCAAGATGTAGAAGTAGGAGATTCGGCAAATGTCAAAGCAATAAATAAGACTGGGGTAATCATTAAGGTATATGGTAGAAAGTTTCACTTAAAGTTTGTAGATGGAACTATGAAAACATTTGATGCATCCGAACTTACCTTTGTTAAGAATTAGAATATACCCAATATAATTAAGTAATATAACCCATTGATTTTCAATGGGTTATTTTTTTAAAATAATTGGTTAAATGCTTGGAAAATTCAAACTTTTATCATATCTTTACTATGTAATAAAAAGATAAGATATGAACACTTTACGATTTAACCGCCACGAATTATTCACTTCCGAAATGATGGATTATCACTCTACCACTCTTCGAATGGTTGAGGATTATCACATGAATCGAAATGAAAGTTGGTTCACCCCTCTATACAATATGTTGTGTGGGATATGGGATGGATACCTTTACACCGAGATGTTAGAGATGGCTAAACAAATGGGATTACCTACCCACCTCACTAACCGAATCCAATTTACTGAATCATTTATTAAAAAATAAAGTTATGAGTAAGATAAAAGAATTAATAGAATATTTGGAATATGAAGCCCATTCGCTTTCCGCAACTGAGTTTTGTATTATGTTAGATAAGAAAGATATCCCCTGGGTTTGGGATGAATGTGAAAATCTTTTAGATTATAATGAAGGTAGATGTGTAATCGGAGTTATTGAATTAGGAAAGATGTATTGGTTTGAAGATGGTGAGTTTGTTGAAGAAATTCAAATTGTTAATCAATAAAATTTAAAAAAAATGATAAAGAGTAAAAAAGAAACAGGTATTGAAATTGATTTAACTGGCCCTAATGGTAACGCATTTTTCCTATTAGGAACTGCGGGTAGATTGGCTAAGCAATTAGGATTAGATAGTAAAGCTATTCAAACCGAAATGATGGGTGGTAACTATGAACATTTAGTAAACACATTTGATAGACACTTTGGACACTTTGTAACTTTATATCGATGAAAATATTCTTATATAATTTAATGTTAATAACTGCTATCATTGTAATATGGGTAGTTATATTTCCTGTTTGGGTGATTGGGCAAGTTTTAGAAACGATAAAAAATAAAATTTAAAATATAAAATTATGGGAGTAGATATTTCGGGTAGAAACCCAAAAACTGAAGAAGGTGATTATTTTGGAGCTAATTGGTGGGGATGGAGACCTATCCTAGCTCTATCGGAAGCAGCTATGTTAAGTGGTAAATTGAATTACGATACTTCGTATTGGGGTTCAAATGATGGTAAGGGATTGAGAACACAAAAGCAATGTGATAAATTAGCAGATGCTATTGAGTTACTGATATCCAATAACTACAATGAATACTTAACCGAAGATGATGATAGAATTTATATTGTTATGGGTATGTGGTGTGAAGCAGGAACAGGTAGATTCATTGCAGCGGAGGTTCAGGCATCCTTAAATGAACAATATGAGTATGGTGATATCCTTTATGGGCCTGTCGTAGCATCAGATGGTACAATGGTAGAATCATCTTATGGTACTTCATTGGGTAGATTAAAACAATGGATAACATTCCTTCGTAATTGTGGAGGTTTTAAAATTTGGTAATATGATATTGATTATTTTAAATGTATATATGTTTCTTATGCTACCTATGATTATATCAGTAAGTAAGCAGATGAAAAGGGAAAACATTGTAATTAGTGGGTTTATTCAAAATATAATATTTTTTATTAGTATGATAATTAGTATGCCGTATTGGTACTTTTTATTCATTAAAGAAATGATATCAAATCATAAAAAATAAATACCCCCTACTCTGTCAAATCAAACGGTGATATTATTATCACCGTTTTTTTTATATTTATAAAAAATAAAGTGTTATGAATATACAAGACGAGATACAGGAAAAATCGGAGCATATTATAAAGCTGCTTAAGAGAGGTTCATTTTTTGAAGATTATCCTTTTATATTACCTCTTAAATTAAAAATCACATTACAGGCTAATATGAGTGAAAAATATAAACAATGTGGTATAATAGATTTAACTACTGAAGAACTTAGTGAAATAGTTTTTAAACTCAATAGAGAAGGGTTATCCGATACCATATATGAATTGAGCGAAAAAGGATATCTTAAAATGGCGATAAATAAAGTAGGAGAATTGGTTTATACAAGCACCGATACTAATAAATCAATCGAACTTTTAAATAAGAGGCAGAAATTTTTATTAGAAACTTTTTACGTTAAAAAATAATATGTTAAATCAAATTTATAATCTTGCTTATTTTAACGGCTGCTCTTTTACGCAAGGAGGTGGGTTAGAAACTGAAAATGATGTTGAATGGAATGAATTGGATGCGGAGGGAAATGAGAAGGATTTAAAAGATGGAAGAAGGGATGTTTGTAAAATCTATAATGAAAAGTATGGTGTTCCATATTGGAAATCTAGATTAGATGTTGCCTATCCTTCTATATTTGCAGATTATGCTCGTTTAGAAACAATAAATGATGCTCAAAGTGGCGGTGGCATAGAGAGGATAATAAGAACAACTCAAAATTTTATTTCAGAAAATTGGGAAAATAAAGAGAATATATTAATCGTATTAGAATTGGCTGATTTTACGAGATTAGAATTTTATTCAAATACTTTTGATGATTTCTTATTATTCAATTATACAATACATCCAGAACTAAATAAAGTAGATGATTGGTTTGTATGCAGAGATTATGCGAAGAGAGGGTATTCGGATGATAACAATACTTTAAGACAAGTTTTTAACGGAATAGTGAATGAAACATTAAATCCTAAAATAATATTTCAAAAGTTGACAAGGGATTTGATTAACTTTTTATCTTTTCTGAAACTTAACGATATTACATTTTATATCACCGATGATTTAAATTATGAATTAATTGGTATAAAAGAAAAAATGTTTTCTGATTATGTTTTACCGATTGGCTCACCCTACAACTGGGCGGAGAAGAATAGAGGTAGGATAATAGATGAAGTGGATATCAATGATGTTCATCCTGGATTATTGGGACATCGTTCTTATGCGAAAGAATTACTTAACTTTCTTAACTCAAATCATAGATAATTCTTTATCAAATATTTATTGGTATGGGATTATTTAAACGTATTGGAAATTTCTTTAAGCAAGGTGTTGGTAAAGCTATTTTAGGAGCAACTTCCATTTTCCTTGCACCCTTTACATTGGGGGCTTCATTAGGGGTTGGTGCTGCTCTAGGAGCTTTTAAGGGAAGTGGTAAAAAGAAAAAAGAATTAACAGGTGGTGTAGAAGACATAACTCAAAAAATTCTTTCAACTATTGGAGATAAACCAACTATTCCATCTCCCACTATCGAATATGGTGAACCCATAAAAGTAGTTCAAAAAGAAGCAGTTCAGACAACCCCATCTGAGCAGATAATTGTAAAAGATATTACTACTCCAAAGAAAACTGATGTTACCTTATTTGGATTTTATAGTGATATTAATAAATTAACTGTAAAAGTTGATAACGATGTAGAAAATATAGTTGTTGTACCGAATACATTTTTCCCATATATTGTAGAGTTCTATAATCATCCTCCTTCTAATGGAATAAGATACATGTCGGAATTTGCCTATGAAAATTTAATAAGAGATTGGGAAACAAATTTAGGTAAGGTAATTAACACATTAGATAGAGAATTATCCCCTCGCCCATATGTTAGACTAGATTGGCAAATATTTGTAGATAAATACAATAATTTCGATGCTGGATTCTTACAAAGAGATGGGGGCATTTTATATGGATTTACTATATCTCCCATATTTTTATTACAATGGATAGATGGGCCTGAGGTTTCTAATATGTTGGATTACTCATTTGTCATTCCTCCTTCTGTAAAAACTGTTTTCGATTTTAATCCACAGCAACCTGATCAACCTTTGGTAATAAAAGCTAATGTAACTACTGACCCCAAGAGACGTGATAAACTAACAAAAATAATAGCAAGTGTTAATCAAGTTGGAACACAATATGCAATTGCCAAAGCTGCAATAGGTGGTATAAAAAGTATATATGGAAATACCCAATCAGCGGTTGCAAACCTTAGTGATACCGCAAATAAGTTAGGTGATAAATTTAAAGATTTTAAAACAGCTCTTTCTAAAGATGCTATTAATGGAAAAATAAGTAATATCAAAGGATTGATTAAAGGTAAAAAAGATGAACTTTTAGGAAAACTTAAATTTAAAAAGAGATTCTTAGCAGCAAAAGGTGAATTGATTGCTCAAGTAGATCCAACTTTAACAAAAAAGGAAAACAAAAGACAAGTAAAAGATCAGAAAAAAATAAAGAAAAAAGGTTTCAGATTACCTGATTTTCCAGATATTCCTAATTTACCTTCTATCCCCACTTTACCAACTCAACTAAGTTTAAACAATCTTACTCAATTACCTGGATTGGGAAGTTTACCAAATGTAGGAGGTTTAATTGCACAAGGAAAGGGGATAGTAAATGGAATTGGTAATATTAACTTTAAAGACCCATTAGCGTTACTTAATGCACCAGCTAATATTTTAAATTCAGTTTCTTCATTGGGAGATAGTGTATCTTCAAATTTAGGATCGGCTACTGAAAATTTAAATTCTACCAATAGAGCTTTACAAACTCGACAATATTTTGATCAAGCTAGTGAGCAAATTAAAAAAGATGCAGAAGCTAAATTAAAAAGTCTTATTCAATCTAATCGTATAAATCCACCTCTAAGACCTACTCCAGTTATTGCTTCAATAATACCACGAGGAACAAATACTGGCACCGGAACTGCGGGGTAAAAAGATAATATATATCCTTTGTTTAATCTGAAAGAGGATAATAATTATATGTAGTAATAACCCACATTCTATGAAGAGAATATATTACAGACTTAATTGGAGAGAATACTTAAATAGTGGGAATAAAAAAAATGAAAATAGAGATGAACTATACTCTCTATTATTCTCCGAAGTCAAATCCGCCTCATCTAAAAAAAGTGAAGAGTTGTGCATAGCAGCTGATGCATACACTCGCACTATGATATTGATTCCATTTGAAGAATATACTGCCGTTTTGGAAGAGTGTATAAATTATTTTCAGCAAAGAGAAGATTACGAAAAATGTATAGAAATTAGAGATACTTTAGAAAAGATTAAAGTGAAAAAAATGAAAAGAAGGAGACCGAATCAAGAAGTTCAGAAACTAATATTGGTAAGGTTGAATCAGGTTACAGATGATTAACAAAAATTAAATTATCATCATGCCGAAAGTAAGATCTAAAGGATTAAGAAAAACTACTGAGTTAGAAGTTACAGCCAACACAATAGAAGAAATAGTAGAGCAAAAGGTAGTAGGAGGAATACCAAAATTAATTACACCGATAGAATTTAAGACAAAAAACCAAAAACGATTTTACAAAGCAATAGAATCTCAAAAAAATCAAATTGTTATGGCACATGCATTAGCAGGAGCAGGAAAAACATTTGTAGGGATTCAGAAAGGAATAGAATTATTATATCAAAGAAATAGTGGTATATTTAAAATGGTTATCATAAATCCAACCGTTGATGTTGGTAACGAAGATAAACTCGGACACCTACCGGGTGATTTAATGGAAAAGATAGCATATCATAACGAATCATCGATAGGAATACTTTATAAAATAATTGGAGAAAAGGAAACTAATAGATTAATTGAGATAGGAAAATTAGAATTCAAAGTATTAAACTTTCTTAGAGGATTAAATTTTACAAATTCCTATATTTTCATGGATGAAGCACAAAACGTTTCACCTGCTCAAATAAAAACTTTAGTTACGCGTATATCAGATGATAGCAAAATGGTAATTTGTGGAGACCTTTCTCAATGTGACAAATATAGAACGAATGGAGCTCCTGCATATACAAAAAGTGGATTCTATGATATATGGAAGCGATTGAGTGGAGTAGAGGGGGTATATCAAGTAGAATTCTCAAAAGAAGATTGCGTTAGAAGCGGTATTGTAAAAAGAATTCTAGAAAGATATGAATTAGAAGAGGAAATTCATTTAGGTGAAAGTTTTTCTCAACCAGATTTGGAAAATACAAAAGAATTCTTTACATTAGAGCAAAATACCTAAATGAAAAAAATTAAAATTACAGTGGAAATGGGGGATGAAGTTGCAACTTTATCCCTCAATACCAATATGGAGTTTTCAAATATATTGAAACATATTGGAGAAATTAAGAATGAAGAAACAGTTGAAAATTTTATTGAAAAACAACTTTTATTAGAAAATCCATTTGGTTCTATTTATGAATCACCTGATGGTGGTAAGACCATTTATAAAAGAAAAGTTGGAGAATCTAATAGGGAATTGATTTCTAAAAAACAATTTAGAGTAGAAACACTTCATGATATGGGTGGTTCTTATGAAATTACAATGGAAGGAGAATGGATATGTGAATACTGTGGTGAATCAACCATTGGGACTGAATATGATTATTTAGTTGGAACAAATCACTTATCATGTACCTTAAAAAATGAAAGCAAAAAACAATAGAATTGTAGTATTAAAATAATGAGTTACGATTTAGTTATAATTAATGGTGATTCCTTTTCAGAGGGAAATGGTTTAACAAAGCAATTTGAAACATATAAAGATGATTGTAATAATTATGATTTATGGTTAAAATTGAAAAATCATTCTCAATCAGAAGTGTTTTTAGACCGCTCTTTTAGTTGGGGAGTTAAAATTGCAGAACTACTAAATGTTCCTGTTCTTAATATATCCAGAAGTGGGTCATCTAATAAATCTATTTTAAGGAGATGGTATTATCTTTTTAATGTTGGGCCTACAAAAAATGATTCTCATAATTATGATTACAAAGCGTATGATGAACATTGGATTTTTTTAAATCCATCTACCACTCAATTTATCCCATACGATAAAGTATCTTTTTTCAAATTTAAAAATCCATTATGTATAACTCAATGGAGTAATTCATATAGAGGTGATATGACATATAAAAGTCTAACAACTACTCTTAACCCAGGATTATCTGATTTAGAAACTTTAAAAAACTGGATAGATGAATACAAAATTCCATTAGATATAAACAAATTCACTCATTTCTTTGAGTATTATAATAATTTAGTGAATACTGAATATTTAGTAAACTATGAAAATTTAAATATTTTGCTAGCGTTTAAAGGTTTAATGGATGCTGTAAATTTTAAAGGATTCTCAATTTATCATAGAATGGCAAATACAATGGAATTTAAGTATCATAAATTAGTAAACAATTTATTAAATGTTGATGAAACTAAAAAAATAGAAAGTAACACATATACATTAAAAGATGTTGGCATAGAAAACTTACATTATTCATTAGAGGGGCATGAGTATTTTGGTGAAAATATTTTAAATTTAATAAAAGAATGTTAGAAGGAATACATATTGATTTTAACTTAAATCTAGAAATGGGCGCGTGTGGTGTAAATGCTAGAATACCAACCGGTGTAACAATAGATAAAAAATTTGATACTTCTTTAAGACTAATTGAAATACCAAAAGGATTTGATTCATTTAATTTCTTTGAAGATCAATATAAAGATAGATTTTCCTTAAATTTAAAAAAACTATTAGGTGATGATTTATCAAAATATAAATTTCTGATATCGTTTTATAGAGAGGAAGCATCTACAACAAAAGATAAAATAAATTTTTTTACCAATTTATTTCAAGATAGTAAAATTTTATTTATAACAACTAATATAGAGAAATATCAAGAGAATAAAATTTTATTTCTGAATAATTCAGAATGGATATACGATGATGTATATGTTCGTAATTTTTTTGATTTTTGGAAATATCTTAAAAAACAAGATGTAGGAACTATAAAAAGAAAATATATGTTCCTAGTGAATCACTACTCTGATATCAGATTTGAAATATTAAAATTTTTGTATAAAAATAATAAACAACATGAGGGTAACATATCATTCAATCTAATTGATTTTCAAGGTTGTAATCTTGATAAACAGAAAATATTAAATGAAATAAACCAATTTAATATTGAATATCCATCTTATTACGATACATATCCTACTTTATCACATTTGACAGATGATGTTCGTTTTCAAAAATCATTAATTGGAATCAATCATGTTGGAACTCTTCCTCATTTTAATTATAGGATTTATTTGGAATCGTATTTTGAAATAATAACTGAAACTGCTCCTCATTTAGTAATGTCAGGTACACATATATCTGAAAAAATACATAAACCGCTTAGAACTGCTTTACCTTTTATTTATTATGGTAAACCAGAGGTTAAAGTATTCTTACAAAGTATAGGAATGAGTTTCACATCTCCTATTTATTATTTTGGATTAAATGAAGAAGAATACTTAAATCATTTGAATTTTTTATTAAATCAGGATTTCAATTGGTATAATTCGATACAAATAAACTATTTAGATGAATACTTTAATAATATGGATATTTGGATAAAATTTATTAAAACAAATAATGATCAACTTTTAAAATTTATGTACCCATGATATATTGGTTTACTGGACAACCAGGAGCAGGGAAGACTACGTTGGCTAATTGGATGTTAGCACATTTTCCAAATGATTCTATCATAGTAGATGGTGATGATATAAGAGCCATTTATGATAATAAAGATTATTCGGAAGTGGGTAGAAGAAAAAATATAGAACTTGCACAAAATTTGGCAAGATTCTTACATCACAAAGGATTTAAAGTTATGGTTTCTTTAGTATCACCTTATCGTGATCAAAGGGAAACTTTTAAAACCGAAATGGGTAATAACATAAAAGAAATATATGTACACACCCAAAGTGAAAGAGGAAGAGAGGGGTATCATGTTAGTAATTATGAATCTCCTTTAGAGAATTTTATTGATTTAGATACAACACACGAAGACGAATTCACAACATTTCAAAAATTAAAATCACTAATATGAAAAAATATGCATTATTCATCGGAAGATGGCAAACGTGGCATGCTGGACATGAATGGTTAATCCGCCAACAATTGGATAAGGGGAAAAATGTATGGGTAGCAATAAGAGATGTTGAAGTTGATGAAAATAACCCAAAGTCTGCGCAACAAGTTTTAAAAGATTTATCAAACGAATCATTCTTTCAACAAAATTGGGATAAATTATATGTATCGATTATACCTGATATTGAATCGGTAAACTATGGTAGAGGTGTGGGGTACGAAGTTATACACCATCATCCACCTGCAGATGTTGATTTGATTAGTGGTACTAAGATAAGAAAAGGGTATATGGATACCGATGGGGAGGTTATAGAGTATGCCATTGATTAAAAGACACATAGCTAAGACCATCTCATATCGTATTATATCCACTTTAATCGGCTTTGGTATAATGTGGTGGGTAAGTGGTTCAGTTAAAGTAGGCGCTGCATTTGGAGTAGCGGAATTGATATATAAACCCATTCAGTATTATTTACATGAAAGAGTTTGGTATAAGTGGATTAAGTATGGCTTAAAAGATAAAAATTAAAAAATTAACGTAAAATGAAACTATACATTAACGATGGGGTTAAAATATAAAAACCGAATATTTATAGAAAATAGCAATAACTTATTATGAAAGGGATAGTATTCTCATCAGATTTTGTATTAGATAGTAACGGAAACGAGAGGTTACTTGAAATAAATACAGATACAGGTTTTCTTCTAAATGTAGTAGAACACATAGATTTTACTGAATTTTTCTCAGTTTTAAATGAGAATAGTATTTCTAAAGTAGCGGTTGTATATAAAAAAGATATACACTCGCATTTTGTAAATCATTTATCATCATCATTAAATAATGATGCACCATACATAACTTCATTTGATAAAATCGAAGTTGCGGAAAGTAATATTTTCCCATCTATCCCAAACGATGATACTGATACATTTATACTAAGATTAGCATATGATGAGAGTGCAATTATAGATTCTGAATACGCTAAGGGTACATTGGAATTATTAAAACTATTTGTAGATAATAATGATAGTGGTTCAGTATGTAATTTTTATCACTCATCATCACTTGAAGGATATTATAATACATTAGATGGAACGATTAATGATAATAATTCAGTTCCAGATTTCGTAATTAAAAAAAATATAGAACAAAGACAGCAGGCTGCTTTTTATAAGGTAGGTAAGTCTAGTCTTACAACTGAAGAAAGAATTAATGAATTTATTGCGAATCAAGCTGCGGAGGGTGATATGATTCAACAATATCATTTCAATCCAAGTAGTGTAAGTTCAAATAATAAAATTACATCAATAAGAAGTTTCAATATTATTTACGGAACAAACTTAGATATTATTCCATTATTAGATTACCAAATTGAATCAATATTTGATTTACCAACCAATCTATCGACAGAAATTGATAACACCATTATTAATAATTTATTATCTCCAAAACATTATTATGAATTCGCTACCAATTTTACAAAACAACCCCAAAAGACAAAGGGTGGTTTATTAGGTACGCACGAGATAATAATGGAAGATGATTCAGTAACCCAATTACAAAATTTGATTGTTGGTGATAGAGTTAAATCATACTTTATAAGTGGTTCACCAATGCGTGATAACGTTGAAGCAGTATTTAATTGGGAAAATGAAGGAAATACACTTCCTACTGGCTCATATACTACTTCATCTTTTGTTGAAAACATATTTTCTGCAAGTATTGAAAACAATATTATAAATGAGTTAAAAATAGGGGGTGATACAATTTACGCCTCAGTATCAAATACATTTTTAGTATACCAAACAAATACTAACTCAATAGTATTTAAAAAATCATTAAAGATTGACCCAGCAACGGATTTATTAGTAGATAATGCAGGAAATAACGTAACAATAGATGAAAATAATCTTTACGTTTTAAATGAAGATACTCATAAGATAATTGAAATTGACGTTGAAGATGTCGATACATATTTAATAGCAGGAACTGATAATATTATCAACACTTCATTTATCATTACCCACAACTGGTGTTTTCCGGCGGGAACTAAAATTACACTTAGTGATAATTCTTTAAAAAATATTGAAGATGTTATGGTAGGTGAAAATGTTCTTACCTATAATGAAGAAACAGGATTTAATGAAACAGGTGTAGTTGGTGATTTGAAAAAACACGAGGTTTCATCTGTAATTAAATTAACTTTTGATGGTGAAAAAACTATCATTACCACTAACGAGCATCCATTTTTTGTGAAAGAAAAAGGATGGGTTAAGGCTAATGAATTACAATCTAATGATATTTGTAAAACTGATTTATTGGAAGATAAAAAAATAGTATCAGTTGAAATATTAGAAGAAACTCATACGGTTTATAACTTATTAAGTGTTTCTAATCATCATAATTTTTACGCTAATAATATTTTAGTACACAACAAATAAAAAAACTATGGAAACTCCAGCAAAATATAAATCAATACCAGCAACCGCAGTACACAATAGAACTATTGTTTTAACTAATACTACACAAAAAGCAAATGTACAAACAATTTTAGCAAAATTTGTACAATTTTTGAAAGCTAAGCATAGTTAGTATTATTTAAAAAAAAAGTTATGAATTTCTTAATTATATCTAGTGCTAGATGTGGTTCGACATCTTTGCAAAAATCAATAGCAAATAGTTATAATTTAAAAATAATATTTGAACCATATGCATCTTGGGGATTACAACGAAAAAAATACAATCAAGAAAATGTTGTTGTAAAAACAATATTACATCAAATAGATAATACATCGCCAGAGTTTGAAAGTCTTCCAATATCTTATTTTGAAAAGTGTTATGATTTTTACTCCGAATTAATTCCAAAATTCGATACTACCATTTTATTAAGTAGAGAAAATGTAAAAGAACATGCCGAATCATTTATTAATCTACATAACGGAAATCAATTTGATGTAAAATATGTATACAATTTAGATGTGGATGTCAATCCAATAATGAATCAACTTACCATAGAGAATACATATTTAAGAAAATTATCTGAAAAATTTAACATACCATTAGATACATACGAATCTATATATTATGGTGACGGTTTAAAAAATAAAGAAATAAAATTAGATTATGATGTTTTAAATACAAAAAATAAATTAAGACAATTTAATGTAGATAAAAAATTAATATAATGAAAAGGTTATTATTATCACAAGGTAGAACCGGTAGTCTTAATTTAGTAAGATATGTAAAGGAATCAAATAAAAAGATAAAAGTTTACAGAGAGCCATTCAACACTACCGCAATTAAAGATACAAATATATTTATTCCCTTAACTGATATATTAAAGGATATTGATATTTTTGTAGAAAATAAGATAGGAAATGGATCTTTACCAAAAGAATTACAAAATCTATCAACCGATGATTTGGGTGCTTATTTATTATCGAATTTTGATATTATAGGAATTTTGTGCAGAAAAGATTTAAAAGCACAAACTGAAAGTGTTTTAAATGCGAAATCATCAAATATTTGGGATTCACAATATTTGTATAAAAATATAGATGTAGAACTTTTTCCTGAATTTAAAACTCAATTAATAGATGAAAAAAGGAAATTAGAATATATATCGACTAATTTTAATATTCCAATTTTTTATTACGAAGATTTATATTTAAACAATCAAAAAGAAAATTTAAAATATTTTTGTGATTATTTTAAAGTAAAATTTGATGAAGAGGTGATGTACAATCATATGAATATAAGTAAAAAATATAGAACAAATACTGAAAAAAAGATTTTGTAATATGAAAATTTACATTCATCATTATTATACCGAATCATTATTCTATCTTTTGGCTCACAATACAACTGATAGATATTTTGAAATAAATGATAACTGTGGAAGTGTAAAATGTAAATACAAAGATACTTATTTTGAATTTGTATTTAAACCAGAAATCTCAGATGAAGAAGACGGATATCATTTGATGGATTGGACAAATATTCATTCCCAACGTTTTATTGATAAAAAACTTTTTGATTTATCTAATCGTCAGAGGGAAGTATCCGATGAAATAAATAATACGGAAAACAATACACTATATAATTTAGTTGAGTTATTAAAAGATAAGCCAAATTGGATATTAACATTTTTTTCTGGTGAAAAATCGTTGTATAAACATGAAAGTTTAATTTATCATAATAATCCCGAATTGTTATATGATATAGAAAATTCGCTAGGAAAATTAAATAAATTCAAAATAATTTTCGAAGAGGTTTTTTTAAAAGAAGAAATTGAAAAAAAATATCCAAATTTTTATTTTGCATTTTCAAATGTTATGTGGTATTGGAATAATCATGCAGATATAAGATGGTTTTATGAATTTAAAAAAATTTACGATTATTTAAAATTTGATTATGATATTTGTTATTCTATGAGAACGCATAGATACAATAGAATTTTATTATTAAATGAATTAAAAAAATTAAATAAAAAGAATATTTTTTTACAAAGATCAGATGGGAGAAAAGAAGGTGTTGAGTATGAAAAGTATGAAAACAAAGTTTTAGACATACATCTTAACTCATTGACAGGTGAAAATGATTTTGATAATTTAAATTTAGTTAATAAACAAAGAGTTGGGCTTGATTTATTTTTTAGATTACTACCAAAAGCAAAAATGCAAATATTAGATGAAAGTTGGGCTTGGTCTATTAATAATTTTTCTTCAAACTATATTTCAGAAAAAAGCATCGGGTACATTTTAGCAGGAATACCTTTTATATCAACTCACAGTTTTCCATTAGAAATTATACAAAAGATATTAAATGTTCGCCCCCATCCTTTTTTTGAAGAAAGTAAAAAAATTCAAGGAAATGCAATTAAGATTGCAGAATTTGTAAAAGAATTTATGGAAAATTTTGATGAAAATTATACCTTATGTAAAGAATGGTCTGATATATGTCATATAGCTTTTATGAATAAATTTTATAATGAAAATTCTTTATTAGATTTAATGATTAATGATTTCAAATCTTCTAATATCGCATCAAAACTAATTTAAAATACAAATGAAATTTAAAGAAATAAAAATAACTGATGCGGTTTCTTTTTATATTACAAATTTACCAACTATTAATAATTTTGAATTAATAAAAGATTTAAAATTTAATATGAAAGTAAATAAAAAAACATCAGTCGAATCTGTTAAAGAACCTGGTATTCAATCATATATAATTTTAAAAACAAAAGCAATTAAAAATTTAAATACTAAAATATATAAAAAAATTTTTAAATTTTTAAATTATAATACAAGTGATATAAATTTATATTTTAGTACCGAATGGATATATGTCTCTAATAAAAATAACAACTGGTCAAGATTTCATACACATACTTTTAGCGATACTTTAAAAACGGATATAGATTGGTCATTTGTTTATTATGCACAAATGCCTGATAATTTAAACGAGAAAGAAGGAAAAATATTATTTAGAACAAATGAAGGTATAGAAGTATCGTATTTACCACAAGTAGGAGATTTAATTTTATTTCCAGCAAATTTATTACACAAACCTGAATTAAATCGTAGTTCGGATATAGAACGAATCGTTTATGCGGGGGGATTTACAATATTAGATTATACTAAGGAATATGGTTCTAAAAAAAATATATATTAAAAATGAAGTTATATAGTGATATTGAATTAGATTTTTTAAACTCTTTTTGGAATAATACGTGTATATG
>Ga0208974_1000335_pt1 | contig 20687 bp, 46 predicted proteins | sample GreLakmeER15MSRF_FD_187699 | JGI IMG/M metagenome (GOLD analysis project Ga0208974, IMG submission 187699) | Freshwater lentic microbial communities from great Laurentian Lakes, MI, USA - Great Lakes metaG ER15MSRF (SPAdes) | ecosystem: Environmental > Aquatic > Freshwater > Lake | place: Great... | reverse complement strand
TACAACCTTTTCAGACTCTGTTAAAACTGCTTGAAGCTTCCCATCGACGTGTCTGTGAGTGTATTTCTCTCTAAACACAAGTGTAGGACCTTCTGGAGAGTCCTGCGCTATCAAAATGCTATCGCCTAAAAGAACTACACGGACTCTATCTACCTTTCGAGTGCCTTCTGGAGAAGGTCCAGGTATGGTGAACTCGTCAAGACCTATGGAATTGGGTGGGGCGATCCAAACTAGTGCTGGAAAGACATCTGATACTGCTCGCAAAAGGTTTATCCAAACTCTGTGTATTCATCTGGGATATAAAAGTCACTCCAGCCTAGTGTGTAACCTGCTAAATGTAAATCAAGGATCACTGGAGCCTCTCTAGAGCTATCTTCAATGCTTCTGTCGAAGTCTTCAGAGCTTTTTACATGCTTTGCTTCTTTCCATGCATAGTGGCTCTTAAGAGCAGCTAATGGGAAAGCCATTGGGTAGCTTGAGTTGGGGGCGGACATAGTCTCAAGGAAGCGGGACTGAGGGCGTTTAGACTTTTTAGGGTTCTTCCACACAACCACAGCAAGATCTGTTTCCTTGTATGTGCCAGTCTTTGTTTTATAGAGACGGCTCATTGACTCAAACGCCTCGCCATTGCTCTATAAGTAACTCCTGCTGCTTCAGCGATAGATGCTGTAGGCACCCCTCGGCTTCTAAGCTGCCTTGCAATTTGAGTAAGTTCATTATTTGCTTGAGCTAGAGGGCTAGTTGGAGGTGTCTTGGCTCTGTAGCGCTTTGAAAGGGCTGAAAGCTCACGAAGTCTGATTCTGATCTCGGGAGGAACGCCTGGAGAGATGGACTTAAGACGTGGGGCGTGTTTTGTAGGCACCGAGGTGGTTAAAGATTTTGGGGGTGGCAGTGGAACTGCTTTTAACTGCTTCACGTCTGGAGCTCTACGGACCCAGAAGTGGATAGTGGTCTTGGGAACAGCGGGGCTGAGGGAGCCTCCTATGACTCCTAAGGACCATCCTGCCTTCCACAGCGCACGAAGGCGTGACTCCATCTCTGAGCGTGTCATAGTGGATAAATGGATAACCTCCTCGATGGGAAGTTTTGGAGGATTCAGCATGATCCTATTGTACCGAGTTTTAGAAGGGGTGTACGAGAAGAAAGGGGATCCAATCTTGTACGACAGCTTCAAATATATGAACCTTTCCATTATTTGCTTTTGGCCCCGGAGAAGGCTATGTATGTTTTTCAGACTTTTCAAAATCGTTCCGGGCCTTTTTTCTAAAAAATCTCTTTATTTTTTACCCCTGAAAATAATCTTTTTTTCTTGCAAAAAACTAAAAGCAAGGCAAGGGATTAACTTTTTTTATTATTTTTCAAGTTTTTAGAGGTCTTTATTGTTTCTTTTTTTCTCGATCTTTTTTTATTTTTTTATCTCTTAAAAGCTTTTTTCTTTTTTATTTTTAGATTTTTTAACTCTTACTCACTAGTAACTTACTGACTAGTAACTTACTGACTAGTAACTTACTGGGTCTTATAGGTTACTCACTAGTAACTTACTGGGTCTTATAAAAATTTACTGACTAGTAACTACCTAAAAACTCTGACTGGTCATTTACAAAAAAGATCTTGTTTAGACTTGCAAAAGTGCAGGAAGGTAATCTATTATTACTCTTGTAAGTCAAACGGACTTACAGAACTAGGGAGAAAACAAATGTCATACGGAGTATCTATTACAGTTAAGTACACAGAAACAACTTCAACAGGAACTATCACTAAAGAAACAAACTACAACTTCCATGTTGATACCGCATCAAATGCAAGTAGTTTAATTAGTGACACCGCACGAAATGCAAAAGAAATGAACGCAATTGTTGAGAAGGTTGAGGTCACAGAAGAGAATCAAAACTCTTATGAGAACCCTTACCGCAACCTTTCAGATAGCGAAATCTTGGACTTACTCCTAACCAAGTAACCGCAAGAATTAGCCCCCCTATCCAAGGGGGGCTTTTTCTTTTTCTAAGACACACCGAGCAAAGCTTTTCTTTTAATCTTGACAAAGTGCAGGAAGGTAGATTATTATTACGGCATAAGGTCAAGGGGACTTTATAAAACAAAAGGGAGAACTAAAATGCAACTATTAACAACAGACCTAATCGCAATAACTATCGCTCTTGCTGGTTCTTGTACTGCTATCTTGGTAGGTATGAAGGCTCATAGAGAACTATCAAAAGAGAACCGCAGACTTCGTGAGCAACTTACTGCCTAACAAATACTCTCACTAAAGAAAAGCCCCCTCAAAAGAGGGGGTTTTTTCTTTTTCAAGACACACCGCAAAAGCTTTTTAATTTTGATCTTGCAAAATGCAGGAAAGTAGATTATTATTTTCTTAGTGAAGTTAAGGGAACTTCACAAAACAAAAGGGAGAAACAAAATGACAACACTAGCAATGACCGCAACACTAGCAATAAATCCAGTTCAACTTTCTTTACTAGAAACTGCACTAGAAATTGAAATCAAGACATACGGCGGAAGTAAAATGCAACTAACAAGAGAACCCGCTCTACGCATTTTCTCTCGTCTTATCGGTGAACCTCTACACCTTCCAAAGTTCAGAGGACTACAGGGACGCAAGGACGCTCTTGCAATCGTTAAAGACTTCCTCATGCAACTTGAGGACGGCAGGGCTACCTTAGTGAAGTAGCCAACTCCCTAGAGAACCCCCCTAGAAATAGGGGGGTTTTTCTTTTGGCGTGTTGTTGCAAAGTGCAGGAAGGTAGGTTATTATTTTCTTAGTGGGAAACAAAGTACCACACTAGGGAGAAAGACAAAATGAAAACAGCAATCAAATTGACAACAGAGGGACAAGCTTCTTTGATCGATTTAACCGCAGATAGCAACGAACTTCTAACACTTCAAATGGCGGTTGGTGGTCTTATTGAGGCTAAGACTCTTGAAGGCGACTACACACTCTTCATGAATGAAGAAGGAAAGTTAATGCAACTTCCAATCAACGAAAGAGCAACTGAAATTTGGTTGGCTAACTTTCCTAACTTTCCTGATGTAATTGTTGGAGATGTTGTTATTGCAGGTGGAACAGATGAAGAGGGAGAGCAACTAGGTTTAGACCCTGACTATGCTAAAAAGTTACTCGATCTTTTTGCACAAAAGTAAAAGTTAAAAAGCAAAAAACCCCTTACCGCAAAGGTAGGGGGTTTTTTGTTGGCTTTATTTAGGGACGGACTCCAACACTTTGACCATCAAAAAGATAAGCTAAAACTTCTTCATCAAAGCAACCGCACTCATCAAGTCCTTTAGACTTTCTGAAAGCGTTAATCGCTTCAACTGCTCCTTCTCCAAGACGACCAAACTTGTCATTCATTACAGAATTAAAACCTAAATCATTCAATCGCAATTGAACGACTTTGACTGACTCTGAGTTTCCTTCATAAGCATTAACTTTTAGTGCTGAAAGATAAATGATCTTGTCGCCTTCTGACTTCAAGACTGGCTCTTTCTTATCCTTCTTTGGTTCTGCTTTAACTGGTTCTGACTCAACGGAGAGAACTGGCTCAGGTTGAGAAGGCATTACAGAACCAAGTAACGGCATGAGGTTTTCTTGTTCGCTCATCTAGTTTGCTCCGACTTCTTTTCTGTGGGGAACTTGCTAAGCCATTGTTTGAACTTAGCGTAGTGACTTCCACTAGTACTAGTATAAGCGTCTTTACCTATGTGCCATGAAGTCCAGTCGCTTCCACCATTGCTCATGTGCATAGCAATCTGAGCGTTCACTACTGGGTTAAACAAATCGGCATTATGAGAAAGGTCAAACTTCTCTCTACGGTCTTCGCCTAGAGTATTGATCATGTTGATTTGGAAGATTCCATAGGAATTATCTCCTGTTAGCGTATTGCCATTAAAGGCAAGAGGTCTGCCATTGCTTTCCTTCTTGGCAATAGCCCAAGCTTCTTTTAGGTCTTGACCTTCAAAGCCAACTGCTTCCAAAAGCCAAACCAACTCAATGTCGGTGAGACTTGTCTTGTTTTCAAAGTAGGAGAGAGGCTTAGTCTTCTTGACTGGTTCTGGCTCAACTACTGGTCTTACTACTACTGTTGCCACTTGCTCTGTTGCGACAACCTCTTGGACTTTGTTCTCTACTGCTACTGCTACCGCTCCTGACGATAGAACTATGAAGAGCGAGAGTAATGCCAACACCTTTTCGGGTGCTTTTAGAGATGGGTTCATTCGGTTTTTCCTTTGTTAGGTTACGGGGACAGGGTTAGAGACTTCACTAACCCGACCATCGCCTCTTAGGGGATAGCCTTACTTCAAGTGTCTAATTCGTAGATCTCCTGTGTCGTTAGTTCTTACTTGTATAAACCTTAGCATAAGTGCAGGAAGGTTCAGGTGTCAAATCAAGCTTAGGCGTGTCCAAAAGTTCTTTTTCTACCGCATAAGCCCCCTTTAGATAATAAATACCTAAAATGCCCCAAAAAAAGTGCAGGAAGGACTATTTTTAGCCCTTCCCACCACTTTTAAGAGATTACCGCTTATCCCTTGCTGAAAGGGTTGCAGAGGCTATAGAGGTTAAACCAAAAGCCAAAGCGAGCGCAGAGTTATCAAGAACCGCAGAGGCTAAGCTTGCAATTCCTAGACCAAAGGCGATAACCGCAGTCCAAACTACTTTACTGAGATTCATTTTTACCCCTGTGCTTTCTTTCTAGTAGGACTTGTTCGTCCTTTGAGCCTTGCTGAAGGGTCTCTGACTACTACCCCATTTGAGTAGATAGCCTTTCTTGCAGTTCGGTAAGCAACCCCCAACTCTTTGGCGACTGCTTCAATAGCCAGACCATTTTCGTAAAGCTTTACTGCTTCTGCTTGGATACTAGCGACTTTCAACTTTATCTCTCCTTAGTCTAGAGACTTCTCCTTCGAGAAATCTTATCTTTTCATTTTTCTTGTTGATTACTCGGTGCAACTGTCCTTGCGCTCTAATGCCAACAACCATAACAAAGCATGAACCTGCGAGCGCAATAATTATTGCCAGCATTGTTCCTGTATCTAAGATCATTTTTTACCTCCTCACGCTTCTAGGGTCTACCTGTTTTGTCCCCTGACAAAAACCACACTCGTTAGCATGGGCATAACCTAAAGCCCCAACCAAATTAGCAACTCCGCAAGACCTCATCAACAGACAGGCGAACTCTTGGTCGGTAAGTCCTGCTTGTAAATCATCAGCCATTTTTAGCCTCTTCTTTTTCAAATTGAATTGCTTTATCTAAATCTATGTCGCAATAAGGGATACCCTTGTAAATTGTTATAGGTATCTCACTTGTATCTGCCCAGCAAACTTCGCAAGACTCCAACCCCGTGTATGGACTTGGGTGTTTAACTTTTTTACTCATACCAAAATCCCTTCTAATCCTTCGTCATTTCCAAAGTCGCTTGGGCTTATCAACTCAAGCCACTCCCTAAATAGATAAACCAAACCTTCCTGCTCATTATTCCTTTTCTCAACAAGTCCCTCGTATAAGAAATAGGCTTGATCTTCTATTAAATCTTCATAGGTTTCATAAGCTTCAATAAGCCGTAACTCTTCTAGCGTATAGGTTGGCATTTTTACCCCTGCTCTTTAGTAAAGAGAAACGCAAAACCGGGACCATTACCTTCGGGGTCTTGGGATAGACATAAGCCTTCCCCATTATCAAACTCCAAGAAAGGAATTGGCTCATGGTTGGAAACTTCCCAACCTAACTCTTCTGCTTCTTCGGCAGTAGCATTTCTAACTTTTATGAGAGTCGCCCCTACGAGCGACCCCCACTCCTTCTCTAGGTATTTAGTTAGGTCGCTCATGGGTATAACAAATCTAGGCAGAATTGGTTCATCTGCTCTGTTGGAACTTTGCACTCATCAGGTGTTGTTGCGTTATTAGCCCAAGCAAACAAACCTAACAAGATAACGCCAACGGCAATTCGGCGTCTAATAAACTTAGCCTGTGTTTTCACTTTGTCCCTGCTTTCTGTGACTCCCTTAGCCACAAGTAGAACTTTACACTACTTTCCTGCTTTTTTCTACTTTCCTGCTTTTTCCTTTTCTTTGGCGTGTCGCTTGGCTTCCTCTAGCAATTCCTCAAAACTTCTAAAGTCCTGCTCATAAGAACTCCAATTTTGTGCCAAAGCTTTTTCCTTTCGTTCAGACTTAGCAACACCCTTGATACGGCGTGATTTTCCAACACGCTTTAACCTACTTAGTGTCCCAAGAACCGCACTATCAGGCAAACCCCACATTTTTTACCCCTTCTTTTTTAGACTTAGTAGGGTGTCGTATTGTTTCCGACCCTCTAGAGTTAAAGTCGTTCAGGTGTCCAGCGACTAGCCCCTACTAAGTTAAGAGATACGATACACGACTTTCCTGACTTTTTCAATACAAGCCTTTCCCTAAGGGGGAGTTATTACTTATAGGGAACTAAATAGGTATCCCCAGCGTCTAACACTTTAAGGGTTAAGGCGGTATTAAGAGTAGGGAAGGGGGTAAATCTATGGAATACCAGGATCCGTGGGACATTAAACGAGCTACGACTAATTGTCCTTCTTGTGGGGAAATAACTATTTGTAATTTTCTATGTGAGGACTGCGCTGAATTTTACTAATAAGCGACACACCAAGACCCCACTTCCCACACTTTTACGGCAGATAGAATAAAATTAAGACACAAGCCAAGAGAAAGGGAACTCAAATGGCAAGAGTAAAAGCAAGAGAAGTAATGATTTGGATTAACTGCTACCTCTGTGGAGAGCAATTCCAAATTAGGCAGATAGATTATTACCGCAATTTAATCTGTAATGAGTGCGTTAAATGAATTGCCAAAGTGCCAAATGGCTCTATGAGCTTTATGGATACGGCACACCACACAACGCAGATAAATGCTTAAATTGCCAAAGTGCAGGAAAGTAGTGTATCGTTAAGCCAGTTGGTTAATCATAGGGAATAACCACACTAACAAAGGGAAACAAATGCCAGTTGCAAGTCGTGAAGTAATTGAGGAACAAATAGAAAACGCAGACAAGTCTTATGCGGTGCTTTCTATCTACGCTATGGGTTACCAATTAAACCTAGCAAATTGGGAGAGCTTTGCAAATGACGCAGAACAAACTTTCATAGGACACTTTGGAAGTCGCAGAACCTTTGCAGAAAACTATGCAGACCGCATTGGTCTATTAAATACAGGTGGCAACGGACAAATAGAAACCCTTGCTCGCTACTTTAATTACGACCTTTGGGCACACAACCTAATCAAAGACGGCACAGTTTGGGAGCATGAGGGTTATTACTTCCAAGCTCTCTAACAAGTAGAGATAGCCCCCCAAGAAATTGGGGGGTTATTTTTTAATCTCGGTATTGAGTTAAGAGGTAAAAAGGCTCGGCAGTTTTATTATCAAACTTTGCAGATACGGCGAGCGCAGTTTTAATCGCTGATCTTGCATTAGTAAGAGTTCTTTTCTTTCCTTCTGACAAAGCATTAAGAACACCCAACGCATAAGCTGAACCTGAACCAACGGCATAAGCCCCAACAACATCATGACACCAAGAATAATCTTCGCCTATTTCATAGACGCTTCCATTAACTAAAACAATTATCTGACTTTCATGGTCTCCGTCTTTTGAGTAAGACGCTTCCTCAAAACATTTCTTAAGTTCTGGGATAAAGACCGCAGTCATAAACTTATCTAGTTTTACCCCTATAGTATTTATAGTACAGATAGGTGGCTTAAAGACATGAGCCAATAAGTTAATAGCCCGCACATCACCAGCTACTCCAATTATGTAATTACCATTCTTAAAAACTTTCCCATTATCTTTTGGCAGAATGTAAGTACGACCTTCTTCTTCTGACACCCTTGAGTCATAACCAATGACCGACCAGCCTTCACCCTGAACCGCAGCTATCGTAGTCACTTTACTTCCTTAAATTGTAGTTTTGTTTTTAATCCCAAAGCTCATCACGCAACGCATACTCATACTTATCGGCAACATGAGAGTTTTTATTTCCTATGTCTTCACTTTCTATAAGCCTATCTAGAGAAAGTACCGCAGTGTATTCATCATCTTCAAACATGATTACAAGTTTTGTATCGCCTTCTGCGGGGTCATCAACAATAGCCACAACAAACGGCGCATTATTGCCATTATGATGATAAACCTTTTGTACGATCTCCATACATTAAAGAATAACCGCACTCAGCTTTCCTGATTTTTACCCCCAAAAGAAAACCCCCCACCTTTCGGTGAGGGGCTCGGAGAGTTTATTATGCTTCTCCCCATAACTCTTCTAGGGTGTCGGGCTCATAGGGGTCGCCCATTTCTTCCTTCTCCCTTTCATAAGTCCAAGCGTGACCGCACTCGCACTTTACTTCTGAAGATACATTTCCCCAATCATCAGTCATAAAGTCTTCTTCCCAAGCCTTACCGCACTCATCACACTCGACTTCAAGTGTTACATCTACAGAGTCAATCCCTGACCCCTTCATGCTTCCTTCGCTCATTTCTTTCTCCCTTCTGAGCAAGTGTTATTAGTTTACACGACCTACCTGACATTTTCAATAGGGACACTTCACCCCCGCTAGGGAGGCAGGGGTAAAGTGCGGTATGCAGGGTAGGCATACCTCATCAGGGAGCAAAGGAAGGGAATCCCTGCTACTACCTGGAATACTATTCTAGCACTCCAGCTCTACCTCAAAAATTTTTTACCCCTTCTCAATTAAAACAATCGGGGCACTCTAACTCTCTAACCGCACCAGCTACTTCACTATCTACTTTTCCTCTTCCGTAGCAAGTCTCGCAGTTAGGATCTCCTTCATCTAAGACTCCTATATGATTACAAACCGCTTCTACATCCCAGCCATAGTGGTGCTTCATTACAGACTTCGCTGCTCGCAAGCAAGCGTCCTCATAGACTTCGCCTTCTTTTACATCTTCATAAGGCACGGCAACACTTACGATCATAGAGAAATAATCCCCTATAAAAATTACATTCTTCGGTGTAACTAAATTATCCATAGAGATACCTTACCGCTTTTTACCCCAGACATAAAGAAACCCCCACCTTTCGGTGAGGGCTTCTTCTTACTTCTTTAGGCTACCGCAACCCATTTAACGGCAGTAGCGAGCAAGTTGTCGTAATCTCCCGACATACTTTCATCAAGATAAGCATTTATTTCGTCTTGCGAAACTCCTGCCTTCTTAAGTGCGTTAGACACTCGACCCATAATTGCAACGGCGTTGCCGTCTTCTCCGACAAGTGCCACTTCAATTTCAGGATACTTCGGTGCATCTATCCCTACAAAATCTCTAGCCATTTTCCCTCCCTTCTTTCCCTAGTGTCTTTATTGTATCAAACTTTCCTGACTTTCGGCACTATTAACAATAAAAATAAATAAACAATCATCACAACGGATTAATAGCTGACCTTCCCCCGTGATCATCACACCGCAATCAACGCAATTCGTTTTCATTTTTACCCCTCTTCCTCTTCGTCTTTAATAAGGGTGAATGAGAAACCTGCGCCAGTAGGCTCGTCGTGGCTTGACCGTGTTGCAGTAAGGACTGTGCCTTCGTGCTTGAACCGTAAATTAAAGTCGCCATTTATAGTTAGCGTGTCTAATACTTTATCGAAAGAAACTATCGCTTCTCCACTTCTGTATTGCCAGCCCATATTTCTGCCAGTAATTCTTACGGTATTCCAATTAACGCCAACCGCCTTGCGCCAGTTATGCATCATCTCTTTGAACAACCATTTAGAATCTTCCCAGCAATCGAAACAATAATCGCTAGGCGTATCGTCTTCGTTAGTGCAAGTGCAATCGCTAGTCATTTCTAGCGTAATCTTTTCTTCGGTGTTTATGCTCATAATTTTTCCTTTCCCTAGTTTTTATGAACAACCTAAGTTTATCATAGAGACTTACTTCCCGGCCAGCTATTCGGCAAAATAAAAATCCCCGAAAGTTTTTACCTCCGGGGACTTCTATTAGTTTTCTAACCCTAGTTCTTTTCTGAACGCTTCTCTCAATTTTAGGTATTGCTTATAGTTTTTCTTGCTTGCCATTTTTAGCATTAGATCGTCTAATCGGTTAGCCGTCTTTTTTACCTCTGCTTTTCTCATTACTTCTCACCCCCCATAATCCTCGTCCGTTCCCCAACCTGCGCTCGCAAGAGTATCTGCGTCCGCTTCCACATCACTCATCTCGTAATAATCTGGAACACCCTCGTCCGTTACCCAATAACCTGTTCCATCTGCGTTCAGAGTATTTTCCTCAATACTCCAATCCGCTTCATCCCAACGGACTTCGTCCGTCATCACCTTGCCGATTTCGTCTATGAACCTCTGCATAACCGCTTCGGCTTCTTCCATACTGCTCGCCTTGATTTCTACTATTGAGATAGTCAAGTCTCGCCCCGTTGAGTAATACTTCTCTGCGCTCATCACGCCACCTCGCAATCGTGTCCGTATTTCAATTCCTCTAACTCCTTCTCGTTGAGCAAGTCAAATACTCGCCCACACTCAACGCAACTTGCCTTGAAATTATCTTTCATTTTTACCCCTAGCCGTTAGCCCCTTGCTAACTAATAACTATTATACACAACCTTCCTGCCGTTTGCACTTACCGACATAAAACAAAAACCCCCTGCTTTCGCAAGGGGCTTCTGCCGACTAGGGATTGTCTATTTGGTAAGAACAACTGTGAAAGTGCTTTCCACCTTAGTCTTATCAAAGACTTCAGGGAAATCCAATTCCAACTTTTTCTTATCTACATCTGTGCGATTACGCTCGGAGATTGTAATTCTCGTTGCGCCGTTTAGTGTTCCCTTTTTAGCAACGCCGACCCATTTTTCGGTGCTACCAACTAACACTTTTTCCCAACCCATTAGCAAATAAATTGCTTCTGTGGCTTCTTGCTTTTGCTTTTCCAAATCGGTAATTGCTTCACGCAATCTAACTAATTCGGCAACTGCTGTTTCTACTTTTTTCTTTTGCTTATCAAGTGAGATAACTTCACTTGTTGAGATAACTGTTGTTTCATCAACAACTGTCTTGATTGTTTTTCCAGCAACCTTTTTAGTGGTGCTAGTGGTGGTGCTTTTGATAGTGCTACCCATTTGGATACTTCCTATTCATTTCGTCATTTTCTAGGCGTTGTTGCCTAGTAGTAGAACAATACCACACCTTCCTGCTATTCCCAAATCGGGGCGTGTCGCAAGGGGTAGGGGTAAAAACCGGGGGTCAATAACCTTCGGCGTAAAGCTCTTGTTCCTCGTCATAGATACCTGTGTAAATAACAACTTGACCTTCGTTGTCGTATTCGTGTCCAACTCTTTTGGCTAAGTTATCCACAAGGTAATCAGTAGTGATTGTCCAGCGTGAAATACCGAAACCGATACCGCCACCGATAATCATCATTAGTAAAGTAAATCCATTGAAAAACATTTTTACCCCTTATCCGTTTCACATTTACCAAAGCGGAGTTCCCAGCACTTAGGGTGCGTGCCTGAAATTATTTGCTCACGCAAGCCTAAATCTAAATCGGGATACGCCTCTTGGATAAGACCGCCTAATTGTCTAACTAGAAAACCTTCCATAGGCACTTCTACTTGCCCGTAATCCCCACACACAAAACATTTTGGAGTTTCCACAATGTAAGTCGTGTTCTTTACCATTTCACCGAAAGCCGTCATTTGTTTTCCCTTTCTGTTCGGTAGGTTTATTGTATCAGATTATTTTATGAAATCCCAAAATCTTGGCAGACACGCATAACGGCATCATCAAGTTCTTCGATTAGTCTTTCCGTATCTTTATTGTCTAGTCCAGCTTCGTCCGTCATTTCCTTTGTTACCGAACTTGCCCAAATCTCTTTCATCTTTCCCATTTTTTACCTCTCTTATTTTTTTATAGAAACCATACTTTTTCGTTCTGCATCCCAAACAAAACCATCTAAAAAAGTTGTTCCAAATAATAATTCTTTTTTAGCAAGGCTTACATACTTTTGATCTAAATCCTCTTTTGTCCAGCCGTTAGTTCTATCAAAGCAACCGATACATACACTTGCCACAACTGTTTCGGTAATCCATAACGCTTTTGATTTATTTGCTATCGAGCAAGCCGTTCCACAAAGATAGCAAGTATCTAGGTAATCAGTTTTCTTTTTAGCAATCATGCCTCTACTAGTGAAAATGTTTCTAGGGATTTTGACTTCCCCACCTTTCGGTGGGGTCGCCGTTCCTTTCTTTCGCCTCGCCATTAGCAAATCTCAAATCCGCCACAATCGGCAAGGAAATCAGCGAACTCTCTTATGTCGTCGAGTTCTATGCCATACATGGTTACAAATGGTCGCTTAGAACCTTTGCCGTTACAACCATTACAAGTTCCGATACGCCGTCCATAAAGTGCGCTTTCATCGGCAGAAAGTTCTTTCTTATCCATGCCGTGTTCTACGCCAACTTTGTCGGTGCGAATACCTGTGCTATTGCAAGACTCGCAAGGGTCGTCAGGTAGTTCTGCCTTTTCTTTTTCCCACTCATCAAGCCGAGCCTTAGCCAAACCTGTAAGTAAATCTTGTTTTAGGCAGAGAGATAACTGGCGAGATGGTTCTGCTTCCAAACCATCGCCATCGTTAGTGTGTGCGTTTTCTACTTGTTCAGCAAACTCTGGATGAAAACTTTCTACATAATTCCAAAGTGGATGCCAACCCCAAATGCTTTGGCGATAGTAAGCCCCAACTTCACTAGCAGGGTTCTTTCCATACACATCCATACCCATAGTTTTGTGTCCTTTCCCTAGTAGGTGCGTAAATCCTATTATACTCTTTTAGTGGTGGAAATCAACTATTACGGCAAATTGTTTTTTCGGGTCTTTACTTATTCTTTCCATAAGATAACTTAGGTTTGCAGTTCCTGCTTCTAAGTCATACATAGAACTATCACTTACCCAATAGTCAGCAAGTATTGAACCAATCCTTCGTAAGTAATAACCACCCATACTTGAAAAATCATTTGTTCTTGGGTCGTAATCATCTATTGTTTCTTCAAGACTTTTACCCTCTTTCTCAAAAGCAGTAAGAGCTTCTTTCATGTGAGAGTTTCTGTATTCAGAAAAAGTATTTACCCACTTCATAAATACTTCTGGGTCATTAGCGTAGTTCAGCGCATTAGTAGGTTCATCATCTCCATACATACCTTCCCAACGCCCACCCACCTGCGACCAATCAGACCAATCAGCCTGTTCCAATCTTGCCTCAACACTCTTTATTGCTTCTTGATGAGTGTCTGCCTCAATAAAAATTAGTTGAACACAATGCATTTTTTACCCCTTCGTCATTTTGTCTTGGGTCTATTCTACCAAAAATCTATTCTAAATCAAGAACCACAACTCTGCGTCCCTCAACCTGTGGCATTTGATTGTTCTCAATCATGCAGACATTTACAAATTGTTCAATCAGGTATTGGCAAGCATGGTCAAAGGCTTCATCTGCTTGATGATTAACCATGTCTAAATGTTCTCCGTCAGAACTATAAACATCAAACCACGAATTGTTTTGCCAATCCAATCGGGGGTAATTTCCAGAACCTGCTTCCGACAAAGCTTTATCCGTAAGTAGATCATCAGGGAACTCGCTACTGTTTGTGTAGGTGCTACCCGTTTCCCTGTCCTCAATCTTGGTATCTCCGTCTACATAAATCGTGACTTCAAAATCCCCTAGTCCTACTTTGCAGACCGCTCCCTTTTCCCACCACACGCTCTCTTGGTGATCTCCGTCAGGTGTGTTCCCGTCAAGCCAAAAGAACTCAATCTCGTATTCCCCTGCCGTTGGCAATTACGAAATCTCCCTTGCCGAAAAGTTTGCTTTATGAACTAAGTCGCCATACTCGTCTGCCGTCCAAGCTTCTGCTTGCCGTAGAGCCTGTTCCTCGCTATCGGCTTCCCATACTGTTCTGATACTTGCCGAAACTACAACTTCGTATTTCATTTCTTACTCCTTCTCTGAACATATAAAACATACGGGTTCGTTATTTATTTCGTTCATACAACCACTATCAAAGTTCTCAAAACATCTTACGCAGTAGCAAGGGTCAGCCTCTACTTCGTGAGCCTTGCTACACGATTTACATAAAACTTTCATTTGATTTCCCTTCGTCATTTTTCTTACTCCCAAATCGTATCATAGAACTTTCTTGACCCGTCAATAGCAAATCAGAGTTTTCACTTCCACTTCTCTCTTTTTAATTTTTGAGCGTGATTTCCGTAGGGGGTAGCAACTTTTCTAGGAACTGAAAACTTTAGTTAAGGGTGTTTATCTGGTCAATACCCCGGAAAATAATTTATTCGTATCCGTCATGCTTCAGCTAATTCACGCTCACGACTACTTCGGTCTGCTGACTTGGTGGGGAACTAAAAACTTCCACACGATCTTGCGACCCGTTTCCTTTTACCCCGACAACGAAAAACCCCCTACGCAACCACTTGGGTAGGGGGCTTCCGTTAATCGTAATCGGGGGGACACACGCACCAATAAGGACGATACCCGACCACGAAATCTCTTGCCGTTATCTCATGCCACGAACCTTTGCCCTGCCGTTGATAAAACTTTCTCGGCGTTCTTGCCGATAATCATGGCAGACACACTTGGGTCAGTTATGTTCTCAACAACTAAGGCGTTCGCCGTTCCACAAATATGTTTAGCAGTTGAGCCGTTATCGCCGATTGGCAACCATAGAACTGCTACGCCGTTCTTTGAGCAACGAGCAACCCACGCCTTTGCGCTCTCTGTTTCCTCATGTGTGTAGTGTCCGTCAGATACAACAACTAATAATCTTGCGCCCTCACCATTTATTAAATTAAGTGCGCCGTCCAAAGCACGAAACGCCCTATCAAACTTTTCAGTTCCGTCAGGGGCAGAATAAACATTTACTTCTTTTAGTCGTTGCCCTGCTTTGAGAGTTGGGAAAACATCTGAACCATAATAAACCATAGCGCAACGACCCTGAACTCGGCGAACTGCCTCACTCATAATCCAAGCAGTAGAAGCCATTGGGTTCATAGCAGAACTCATTGACCCTGAAATATCTACCATTACGCCAACTGAAAGCGTTGGTTCATCTGTGTGCTTACGAACTTTCTTTGAGAAAGCAGTTGGTTGAGAATAAATACCACGACTTTCTAAAGCCTTAGCCTCAATTACTTTTCTCATGTTTAATTTTCCGGGTGGAACAATACTTCCAACTTCGGTAGTTCCACGCTCACGATACTTTGCTCTTTCCAAAGCCTTAGCAATTTTAACTGCGCTATTGCGCTCTTTACCATTAGGACTACGCTTCTCAACTAATTGTGAGCGAGTGCTTGCTTCTCCGGGACCTGAACTCTTTGAGAATACTTGGCGAGCAATTTCCTCATTTTTTCTTTGCTCTTTAGAAGTATTGGCTTTAGCAGTTGCGCTCTCTTTCATGTCCTCTGATTGCTTCTGCTCTGATAGTTCATTGGCATTAGAGATAGAAATGTTTTCTTTCATTTCACCAAGCAACTCACTCATCATTTCAGCAAACGCTTCTTGTTCCTCTTGGGTTGGTTGCTCACCTGCTTCCTCTGCCTTTTCACGAACTAACTTAGCCCACTCAATCGCTAGTGGATAACTAGCAGAAATATCTGTGTGATTAGAGTGCGCTTGGAATTGGTAAATAATTTCTTTTAATTTCATAACTAAATCAGAACCTAAAATCCCATTGACCTTATCAACTAAATCAAAGGCTTCTAATTCATCAAGCGACCCTGCGATAATTCTTGCGTGGCATAAACCAACTAAAGAACTAGCAGAACGAATTGTTGATTGCTCTGAAAATACTTCTTTCGCTTCGTCAATAATTAAACCCATAGCACTTGCTCGTAGAAAAACTTTTGCGTCAGGGTGGGTCTTGATACCCCATGCTTCTATGCGACCTTCCTCTAGCAACATCAAAGCCTCAAACTCATCTTGCTTTAGTGTCTTACCTGCTAGTGGAATATCCCATGCTGAAAACTTTGCGTGGTATGCCTCGTGGCGAATTGCGCCAACTGCCTTAGCAAACTCGTATTGGTTCTTTCGCTTTGTTAAATCGTCAATCATGTTAGGTGTAGTAATTTCACCAAAGGCTTCTTTTGTATTTACTTCTACTTCTGCCAAAGCAGGTAGATAACAAGCAGGTGCGCCTTGACCTGCTTCTGTTCCTAGCAAAGCAACCAAGTCTGTTCTATCAGACCAAGCATTTACTAATTGAGTGATTTCATAACCAACGCCTAGCCAATCGCTAGGTGTCTTTATCTTGGAACGATTAAGTTCCTGTGGCTTTATGTGTGCCATGTCTTTCGTCCTTTTCTAATCGTGTGTCCTTACAAAACCTATCATACCATTTTGGGGGAGATAATCAACTTATGGGGTGGAGTGGGGAAGTAGAGAAGTGGGGAAGTGGGGAAGTAATTTTGATCGTAGGAGAAGCTTTGCCACGACCCTGCGTTATTTACTTGTATTTACCCCTAGCCTTTTGAGTAGTGGGGGGCGAGATACCAAGCCCCCCACACTCAAAGCCAACACTAGGTTCTAGGGAAAACCTAGATTTTCGCTGGCTTATGCTCTGCGCCATAGGCACGAGCAATTACATCAACAACTACATCTCTATCTATTTCAGGTGCGCTCGCAATTAGATTAGAGATTGCGAACTCTGTTCCAAAGATTTCACTTGTATCTCTGAAACCTAGCAACTCACGCATTTGTGGCGACCATGAGATTTCAGCACTATCGCCTTGTGTGCGCTTGTATAGATTTTGAGCAACGCTCACCATTGTCGCTGGCACTCCTAACTTCTTTGCCAAAGCCCAATCAGTTGTTAGTTCTGCTTGGATTTGGAAACGAGATAGCAACGCTTCGCTCATGCGAACTCCCGGAGCGTTAGGGTTGGTAGCACCAATTACATAAAAATCCTCATGGACTTTAATAGTGCCTCTTTCGGGGTTCATTGGAATTGTAATTTCTTTTCGTCCGTCCATTACTGAATAGACAACTGTGAGTGCTTTAGGGTCAATCACACCAATCTCGTCAATAAAGAAAGGCTTTCCAAACTCAATCGCTCTAATAAATCCTGCGTCAATCCACTCAAACTTTCCACTAGGGGTCTGAATAAATGAGCCATAGAAATCATTAGTATCAGTATCGCCATTACCAAGTAAAGTAATTACTTCATCATCAGCGAAACTTGCTTCTACTAAAGCAGTTTTTCCTGTTCCCGGAACTCCATAGAAAAATGAGAATTGTGGAGAACCAACGCCCTCTGAAAAGAACTTCTTAGTTGCTTCTCTTGCTCGGCGTAGAACTGCTACATCAGTATGAACTCCCCATTGGCGAGTGAAATACTTTTGTCCATTAGGACGAACATAGAACTCATCAGCACTCATGTTATCCACCTCAACTCCACTAGGGGTCATAGCACTAACTCGCTCTCTCGCTTTTCTTTTATCGCCACTTGCTCTCTCAACGCAACGACCACTTGGTAGAACTTTTGCGCTAAGTCGCAAAGAAGTATCCTCATGGACACTTTGGGTCAAGCAATCAGAAACGATATTCCAAAAATCGCCTCGTAAAGAAGCCAACTTGTCTTTGATAATTGTATCCATTTTTATTGCCCCCTAAGCAATCTCGGCAGGAAAGCCCAACGCTTTTCTGCTTTGGTTAATACGATAAACAATCTTGATAGGTGTTTCACCCTTGTTAATCTCAACTAAATCATTTTGAGAAGTTTCTATCAGAATTGGGTCATTTACTAATTGCCAATCACCCTCAACCAATCCTGCGAAAATAGAACTTAGGTGTTCCAAACGCTTAGAAACATAAGTGTCTTTAAGACCTATTTCTGATAAGTCTGTTGAGCCAACTTTTGCTAGTTCCTCTGCGAACTGAACTGTTGTCTGTTGCCATAACTTCTTTGGCTTCTCTTTTGATACGACCCTGCGATAAATCTTGGCAGGAACTAAATCACCTGTTGGAGTAAATCCGTCAGGAGTAATAAACATTTCAGTTCTATATCCCGACTTTGCGAACTCGGCATAAACTGAAACACCCTGAATAGGCTTTTCTTTGTCTAGCATTGGTATCTCTTTTCGTCATTTACCAAGTTCCCTACGAACTCGGTGTTGGGTCAAGTTTAGCATTTTTTATCATAGAAGCAAACTAGGGTAGGTGTGTCGTAAAAGGTTCTACCCCCAACGCTCAAATGACGAGTAAAAGCGTGGGGGTAGAAATCTATGTTTTCAGTTCGTAAGAAAGAGAAGCTTTGGGAAATCCTTTCTATGGGAACTGAAAGTTATTAGTTCATATCTACTTCGATCAACTGGGCGGGAAGTTCAGGGGCAGGGGGTAAAACTTTGTGCGGTTTGATTCCGTACTTTTTAAATTCTTTCTTATACTTCTTTGAGTCACGACTCTCTGCAATCCAATCCGATACCAAGCGAGCAACCAAGTAACGCTCCTCGTCTTTGGCTTCACGAACTAATAAGAAGTCCTCGTGTATCCAGCTTTCTGTTCCCACCACCGTTATCTTGTCGGCGTTCCCGTAGTTCCCGTCAATATCAAAATAATGTATGCGACCCATGCTCTCGCTCCTTTTCTCTTGCCGTTAGTCTAGCCGCTGTTCTAGCTGCTGTATCTCGTCTTGCCGTTTTTATTTCCGGGCATCTGGCCTGGATCCGAACTCCTCTTGCCGTTGAGTGGGGCAGGGTTTTTTCCCCTACCCCCTCGCCGTCAATCACGCCGTCGCTTTTGCTTTCTGTAATGCTGGTGGGCAGTCGTCGTATAGATACTCTTCATACTCATCAGGGTCTTCCTCATACTGTTCGCAGTTGTAGCAGTCCATACCAAGCCGTGTCCAAGCCGTGTGGTTCAACTCGCCACCTTCCTCGGATACCAACTCGCCAGCCTTGTAAGTTTCAATCCCCCAGAAGTCGCAACCAGATTCATAATACTTATGTTCAATAGTTAGTTCCGGGAAAATCTCTGACAGCGCCTGTGTTGTTGGGGTCGGTGGAGACCAAGCCGAGTCAAAGGAGTAGCCGATAGATTCGTCGCCTTCTTTGTAATTACTCATATAGACATTGCCAACCACATCCCACTTAGTTCCCCAAGAGTTGATGTTGTTGTGATACCAGTCATCATGCCCTGTGCTCTTAGACATCTCGCCCAAGAGTGGAGGTGAATCAGGAGTTGAGGGCATAATGTTGGCAAGTGAGTAGATAGGTTCTTTTACTTCCTCGCCATCTGAAATTAGTGGTCGCCCAACAAACTCTTTTAGATTTTTGATTGAAGTAGCGTTGCCACTAATGCTGATTGTGTTGTCGCACCAGTTAGGCATTTGTCTCCTCCTCATAAAAAGTTTTTGCGCTTGCCATATGTTTTTCTGAATCATCAAGACATTGAATTAAAATTTCCTCTACATAGTTAGGAAGTTCGTTTCCTGCTTCAGAAATATAAGAGTCGTGCCATGCGTCATACAACTCTTCCATTTTTGTTTTTACTGCTTGCTCCTGAACTTCATCAGACAAAGAATTAAAATACTCCATGCTATTTCCCTTTCGTCATTTGTTTTATTATAGCGATTTAGAACAGTCGTCGCAAGTGCTCATACAACACTCACAATAGTTTTCATGGGCTTCGTGAGAACAACATTCTATTTTCACCATTCGGAAGTTTTCATCTTCACATTCCAAAATAGAAACGCTGAAGTCCATGTCAATACCTCTGTTGCGTTCCCCAACCTCAGGTAGTTCAGAGATGTTGATTTCATCTTCCATTACTTTCTTAAGAAGAGATTTTGCCTCTTCATCATCTTTTGCCTCAAACCAAACTTGGTTCATTGAGACTTCGTTATATCTAAACGAATACAGCATTCGTGTGTCCTTTCGTCATTTGTTGTGGTGGTCAAGGAACGAAGTTTTTGCGCTAGCACTCACTTCTATTCAGCAGACTGAAAGCCATCTGCCTCAACCACTACAAAATCTATCATAGAGCGTTTAATGACGCAAGCACCTGACTCAGGAGTTTCTTTCTCAATCAGAAGTTTTCATTTCCCCTCCAGGTCCCTGCACCTCCAGGTGGTTTTACGCTCAAAGGCCGGGGCGAACAACAGCACGCCAATAACTTATTTTCCGGGCTGATGACCTTCTTCTGGCGTCCCATCTGAATTTATTAGTTCCCGGTGACCTGGTCATCAACGAAACTTGTTTGGGCGAGCGCAACTGAAAACAACTCGTTGTACTTGACCATCTGTTCGATATCCTCCGTGAAGCAAGTGGCAGCGTGCTGCAGCAGATCTTCATCGGACATTATATTTTCCGGGTCCTCCAGCATCACAGCTTCGTCGAACTCAAACTCTATCTTGGTGCGAATTTTTCTCATTCCTGTTTTCTCCTATCCGTTAAATGGGAAACGACATGCCTTGTCGTGTCTCTGCACGGACTTAAAGGCATGCCGTTAGTTCTTTAGAATTCAGCGATTGGCGTTTAGCAATGCGGTTAGTTGCTCTTGGGTTGCGATTGTAGACATTGCACCAATCAGGTACTCGATACCGTTGTCACCCCACCTCGAGCGAATGACATCGACGAGTTCAATTTCTAGTTCCGTTTGAATCATCACACTTCCA